>MDSZ01076602.1_pt1 | contig 17593 bp, 18 predicted proteins | sample 811201 | NCBI WGS metagenome assembly MDSZ01 (sample SAMN05326647, study PRJNA326480) | marine metagenome | isolation source: seawater | place: Indian Ocean: North | collected 2010
AATATCTGCCTGCAAATTCAATCTCTGAGATAACAGAAATATTTTTGACATGTAAGTCTTTTACAATTTTGACATCATTTGGAATTCCAGGACTTTTTACTACCTCTGCTGATTGAAGTATTCTATTAGATGAATGACCATTTTCTTCCCATTCTATATTCAAATCATCCATTAAATTCTTGTATTCTGTTTTGATTTTACCATAGTCGGAGACAAAGACATTTAACCCCTCTTTTTTTGCCAAAACTGCAGCCCCAATTCCACTTTTTGCAGCACCTAAAACAGTTATTTCACGTTCTTTTGTCATCGAAGTTTTAGGGTTACAATTGATAATACAGCCAGAAGTATTCCTACAATCCAAAATCTAGCAACGATTTTAGATTCATGCATTTGCTTTTTTTGGTAATGATGATGCAATGGAGCCATCAAAAAGACTCTTCTTCCTTCGCCATATTTTCGTTTGGTGAATTTGAAGTAGCCTACTTGAACCATTACAGATAGATTTTCAATAACAAAAATTCCACAGATAACAGGAATAAGAAGTTCTTTTCGTATTGCAATTGCAAAAGTGGCTATAATCCCTCCCAGTGCAAGGCTCCCGGTGTCACCCATAAAAACTTTAGCTGGATAAGAATTGTACCAAAGAAATCCAATACAGGCGCCAACAAAAGCACCTATAAACACCACCAACTCACCTGAATTGGGGATATACATTATATTGAGATAATCTGCAAAAACAGCATTTCCAGATAAATAAGCGAATATTGCAAGTGTTGTACCAATTATCGCAGAGGTTCCTGTTGCAAGACCATCAATTCCGTCAGTAAGATTGGCTCCATTTGATACATTAACAACAATAATTATTACAATTAAAATGAATGCAATCCATGTGTACTCACCAAGACCAAACCAGTTGTAATCGAATTCATTGTTTTTAAAAAATGGAATGGTTGTTTTGGTTGACTTAGATTCGACCCATGTAAATTGTTTCGATTGATCAACAGAGATCTCCGTCGAATGATTTACAGCAACTTTTTCTTTTACTACGACAGCATCGCTGAAATAAAGCAAAGACCCAACAATAATTCCAACTCCAACCTGACCAACAATTTTAAATCTTCCTGCTAAACCCTTTTTATTTTTCTTAAAAACTTTAATGTAGTCGTCAATAAAACCAATTAAGCCCAACCAAATCGTAGCAATTACCATTGTAATGGTATACACGTTATCGAGTTTTGCAAATAACAACGTAGGAATCAAAATAGCTCCCAAAATGATCAGCCCACCCATTGTTGGAGTTCCTGCCTTTTCAACCTGACCATCAAGACCAAGATCTCTTATGCTTTCTCCCACCTGCTTTTTTCTCAACAATTGAATTAGCTTGTCACCAAAAAGCATCGATATTATGAGCGAGGTTATTACTGCCATTCCAGCTCTGAAGGAAATGTACTGGAACAATCCTGCTCCAGAAAAATCCGTTATTTGTTGCAAGTTTTCAAATAGATGATACAACATTATTTATTCATTATTTTAAAATTTTCTTTAACCATTTCCATATCATCAAATGGCACGATTTCTCCATTTATTTCTTGATATTTCTCGTGTCCTTTTCCTGCAACTAATAGAATGTCTCCAGAGTGAGCAATACTACATGCAGTTTTAATTGCTTCTTTTCTATTTACAATTGAAAGTGTTTTACTTACATCGTCATCGGCAACTCCTTTTTGCATTTCCAGAATGATATTATCGGGGTTTTCTGATCTTGGATTATCTGAAGTAAAAATGACTTGGTCACTTAACCTGCAGGCAATCTCTGCCATAATTGGTCGTTTTCCAGTATCCCGATCTCCGCCACAACCCACAACGGTGATAACCAATTCTTTCCCATTTCTAATTTTATTAATTGTTTTTAGAACATTTTCCAATGCATCTGGTGTATGCGCATAATCAATAATTGAAGTAATGTTTGTCTTTGAGGTGATGTGCTGAAATCTTCCTTCAGGAGCTGATAGACTACTCAATGTTGTTAAAACATCAATTTTATTGTGCCCAAGTAAACTACCTACCGAAAAAGCTACTAGTAAATTATATGCATTAAAATCTCCAATCAACTTAGTATCCAATTGAGTTCCATCGATGTCTAATGTCATTCCATTAAATCTGTTTTCTAAAATTTTAACCTTGAAATCACACACCGAATTCATTCCATATGAAACGAGTTTTGCGTTGGTATCTAAGACCATTGTTTCGCCATGTTTTTGATCAACATTGTATAAGGCGAACGCGTCAGTTGGAAGAACATCAAAAAAAGCTTTCTTAGCTGCTATATAATTATCAAATGTTTTATGGTAGTCTAAATGATCGCGAGTAATATTCGTAAATACACCTATCTGAAATTTCAATCCTGAAATTCTATGTTGATCTATAGAATGAGAGCTTACCTCCATAAAAACATATTGACACCCTTTTTCAATCATTTTATATAGCAACTCATTAATTTCCATGGAATTAGGCGTAGTATGGGTGGATGGGACTACTTGGTTGTGAATTCTATTTTCAACTGTAGATAACAATCCAACCTTAAATCCAAGCAATCTGAAAAGATGAAATAAAAGTGTTACGGAAGTTGTTTTTCCGTTGGTTCCAGTGACACCTATCAACTTTATTTTTTCTGAGGGATTGTCGAAATAGTTTGAAGCAATTAAACCAAGTGCCTTCGCTGTATTCTTCACTACAATGTAGGTTACATCTTCTTTAATATTTTCTGGAAGCTTCTCGCAAACTATGCAAACAGCACCCGATTGAACAGCCTTTTGAATGTATTGATGTCCGTCAAACTGAGTCCCTCGAATAGCAATAAATAATGAAAACTTTAGTACTTTTCTTGAATCAAAAGCAACATGGTCTATGGCTATGTTGGTAGACCCTTTAAGCTCTAAAATATTTACACCATATGTCAAATCTTTTAGCAACTTCATTATCCTAAATCAATTTTTATGAGTTGTCCCCTTATTGCTTTTTGACCTGGAATTATCGATTGATTTCGAACAAATCCACTTCCATTAACCTTAACTTGAAGCCCCATATCCTCGAGCAAGTAAAGAGCATCTTTTAAGCCCATTCCAATAACATTGGGGATTTTTTCATTTACAATTCTTCTGTTCTTCAGTTGAATTCCATTTTCAGATGCTTTAGTAACTAACCATCTACCAATACCAGGTTCTTTTTGAATCGGAATTTGCATTTTAGAGCAAGCAAAAACCATATCCTGTTTATTACCATGTTTTGAAAATGGATAATACAAATCTTGCATCTCGATTTCTTTATTTTCCATATTGCCCATTGCATAGACTTTATCTGCGATTTCCTTGAAAACAGTTCCTGAAACAATAGAACCGTAAATATTTTTAGTTGGGCCTTGAATGACCACAATACAAGAGTACATAGGGTTATCTGCTGGAAAATAACCACAGAAAGAGGCTTGATGTTTTGAGCTGTATCCCCCACTAACGGAGACAATTTGTGAGGTTCCAGTTTTACCCGCAATTTCAAAACCTCTTGCCTTAATATTTTTAGCAGTTCCTCTTTCAACAACCCCCTTTAACATGATTTTAACATCCTTAAGCGTAGATTCACTACAGATTCTAGGATTAATGATTTCTGTGCCAAATGAAGTTGTTGACTCATTTGAACATTTTATTTGTTTGACAAATTGAGGTCGAACCAAAACTCCATTATTAGCTACTGCATTGTAAAAAGCCAACGTTTGCAGAGGAGTAATTTCTACACCATATCCAATTGACATCCAGGGGATTGAAATTCCCGAAAATTGAGTGTCATCAGCGTCAATAATTTCAGGCTTTCCCTCACCTATAATAGGAAGTCCTAATTTTTTATGTAATCCAATAGACTTTAGACCATCAATAAAATCTTGAGGATTATCCTTGTAGCTTTCGTTAATTATTTGACTGATTACATTTGAAGATTTTTCAAAAGCGTATTGAATTGTATTTCTTCCAAATTTCTTTGGATCTGTTAGACGTTCTCCAAAAAAGGTGTAGGAACCAGTCATATCAACACTATCCGATATTTGAATCCTCTGATCCTCTAAAGCAACCATCAGAGAAGCCAACTTAAAAGTTGACCCAGGCTCTGATGCTAGTCCAACTGCGTGATTTAAGCTTTCGTTATACGAAGACTGATCTTTACTCATTGTGAGATTTGCAATTGCCTTTACAAACCCTGTCTTTACTTCCATTAAAACAACACATCCCCTCTCAGCTCTCTGATTTTTCATTTGTTTCAATAAAGCTGCTTCAGCAACATCTTGTATGTTAATATCTATTGAAGAATAAATGTCACAACCAGGAACAGGCTCTCTTGATAATTCACTTTCAACAGGCTTCCATTCGTTGCCATTAATTCTTTGCATAAGCATCTCTCCATCTTGACCTTTTAACTTTTCGTTATATGCTCCCTCTAATCCGACATATATATTTTCTTTTTCATTTGTATATCCTATGGTTCTTCGAGCAAGGAGATTGTAAGGCTTGATTCGTTTGTTCTCTTTTAAGACAATTAATCCCCCTGAATATTTACCCAAACAGAAAATTGGAAATTTTTTAATTCGATTTAATTCATCATTCCTAACTGATTTCTTTAATAGAAAATATCGATTCCCTTTAGCTCTCTGGCGCATTAACTCATCTAACCACTGAAGCTTAGATTTTTCGTTAAAAATGGTACTTAAACTGTCTGAAAGATTGGCTACTTGATCATCAAAAACATTTTCTTTAATGGTCATTAAGTCAAAACGAATTTCATATCTTGGAACAGAAAGAGCAAGAGATGTTTTTTGATCATTATCTGCAAAAATATTTCCTCTAGGAGCTTTTACGATTCGTGTCCTGTAAATCTGCTTATCAGCTTGTTCAACCAGTTCCCCTCCATCAAAAAATTGGACAAATGAAATCTTTACTAAGACAGCAAAAGCAAATGCTAAAATCAGCACATATACAAGATAAACTCTAACAATTGTTTGCTTACTACTCATTTATAAGTTCAATTTTTTTTGGAGGATCTTTTGACTCATACACTCCCCATTTAGCGGTCTTTTCTGCAATTTTGCTCTGTAAGCTTTCCTGGTCATAAAGCTCAAGGGCAGTTTGCAGTTCTGAATGCAGTTGTTCGCTTCTCTTGTCTAGGCTATTAATTTTTCTGTAAGTATTATCCACGTAATAGCCGTAACCAATGTAGACAAGCATTAAAAGGGTTAGAAATAGTAGAAAGGGCAAATTTTTTTCAATTTTACCTCTTTGAAGTAATTCTCCAGACATTATTTGCTGAAAAGGATTTTTCACTACTTTTTTAATTATAATTTTTGAGCTATTCGAAGCTTTGCACTTCTCGCTCTGTTGTTTTTTTCTATTTCTTTTTCTGTAGGCAGTATTGGTTTTTTTGTAATTTCTTTAAATGGGCTTTTCACATTACCGTATAGGTCTTTTGTTAGCTCGCCCTCTACATTTCCAGATCTAAAAAATCTTTTAACCATCCGATCTTCAAGTGAGTGATACGTAATTACAACTGCCCGTCCTCCAGGGGCTAACATTTCAATCGTTTGATTCAATAAGGATTCCAATACCTCCATTTCTTTATTCACTTCAATTCGAATTGCTTGAAAGATTCTAGCTAGAAATTGATTTTCTTTCTTTGGAGAAACTAACCCCTTAGAAATTTCAATTAATTGGCTAGTTGTAAGAATTGGGTTACTCAATCTAGATTGAACTATCCTTTTGGCTATTTTTCTTGATTCTCTTAGCTCTCCATAGTCCCAGAGCATTGATGCTAAATTGTCTTGTGAATATTCATTCAAAACTATCCTTGCGTCTAGAGAACCATTTTTGTCCATTCGCATATCCAATTTTTCATCGAAGCGAAAAGAAAAGCCTCTATTTTTTGAATCAAATTGATGTGATGAAACTCCAAGATCAGCTAGAATTCCATCAACTTGATTCAGTTGCATGAGCTTTAAATTATTGGATAGATACTTGAAATTTTGAGGTACTAGCGTAAAGCGATTGTCGTCTATGCTATTTTTTTCTGCCTCCTCGTCCTGATCAAATGCAATTAAAGTTGCATCAGATCTAAGTCTAGATAAGATTTCCTTAGAATGACCTCCTCCTCCAAAAGTAACATCAACAAAAACTCCGCTTTTATTGAGTACTAAACCATCTACTGCAGCATGTAAAAGAACTGGTATGTGATAACTACCTTCACTCATTTTCAGAAGAACCGCCCATAACATCTGCAGCTAAGTCATCGAACTCATCCCAGTTCTCACTCATCAATGCTTCGTATTTGGATTTATCCCAAATCTCCCACAAATCAACATTTGCTACAATTACGATTTCTTTCTGAATACCAGCCCAACCTAAAAGACTTTTAGGTAGAAGAATCCTACTATTTGAATCAACAGGAATTTTAGTTGCTCCCTTTTGAAACATTCGGGCAAATTTTCTATCCTTTACCTTAAAACGATTTAGATTTCTGAGCTTGTCTACAACAACTGTCCATTCAGACATCGTATATAATGACAAACACTCGTCAACTCCTCGAGAAATAACAAACTGTTCTTGATCTAATGGATCAAGTTGCTTTCTTAATTCCGAAGGAAGCATCAATCTTCCTTTTGAATCAATTTTGCAATGATATTCTCCAATGAAACCAATCATACGTTATTTCTATTGTTATCAGATGTAAAGCTAATAAAATTTACCCACATTTTCCCACTTTTATATAATTGTGGATAACTTTCAACGATATTTACCAAATTTAGGTTTCATAATTTAATTTTTAAGTTCAATTATATGAGAAAATATTATTTCTTTAATTAGTGGGGAAAAGTGGTATTAAAATTAAAATTATTAACATTTTTTCGCAGTTATTCTTATTTTAATACCTTTGGATTCCAATAAAAATGGGAACTAAAAGCTCTTCCATAGAAAGAGAAGTCAATCTAATTGACATCGAAAAAGCTTTCATTGATAAAAATCCAACGCTCTATAAGTTTCTCCCAAAGTTCATTCTGAATAGATTAAAACGATTAATCCATCAGGACGAAATCAATGAAATAATTCTCGCCAATAGTGGTAAAAAAGGAATTGAATTCTCAACGGATAGCCTAAATCAAATGGGCGTTAAAACTTGTTCTTTAGGCTCTGAAAATATTCCTAAAAAAGGTGGAGTCATTGTAGCTGCCAACCATCCGTTGGGAGGATTAGATGGCGTTGCTATTATAAAAGAGGTAGGTAAAATTCGACAAGACATTCATGTTTTGGTAAATGATATTTTACTTCAAATCAAAAACTTTGAACCCATTTTTGTTCCAATAAATAAAATTGGTAAAAATCCCAGGCTTTATCTAAAGCATGTGGATGATTTATATGCTTCAAACAAGTGCATTATACTTTTTCCTGCTGGAATGGTTTCAAGACGGCAAGAGCAAAAAAAAATTAGTGATTTACAATGGCAGAAAAGCTTTATTACAAAAGCAATCAAGCACAAAAGAAATATAATTCCTGTGTTCATCAGTGGGAAAAATACAAAGCGTTTTTATAACATTGCTTACTGGAGAAAAAAAATTGGAATAAAATCCAACATTGAAATGCTTTTCTTGGCCGATGAAATGTTCAAGCAAAAAGGAAACACAATAATGTTTAAATTTGGAAAAGCTATTCCTTGGAAAACTTTTACCAATAGCAATAATCTAATTTGGGCTCAAAAAATTAAAAAGCACGTTTATTTATTGGAAAAAGACCACACAGTTTTGTTTGATGAAAATTCATAATTCACTGTTTTATGAACAAAATAATAAACCCAGTTCCAATAGATTTACTACAAAATGAACTTACTGAAGAAAGATTTGTTCGAAAAACAAACAATGCCAATAACGAAATATACATTGTAAATCATCACAACAGTCCTAATGTAACTAGAGAAATCGGAAGACTTAGAGAAGTTACTTTTAGAAATGCTGGAGGAGGCACTGGGAAAGAATGCGACCTTGATAAGTATGATATTCGAGATGACGCCTTCTACGATCAATTAATTGTTTGGGCACCAGAGTCCAAAGAAATTGTTGGAGGTTATAGATTTATAAAATGTATTGATGCTTTAAAAAGTGACGTTCAACTTGCTACAAATGGTTTATTCACATTTACAGAAAATTTCAAAGCCCAATATCTACCATCAACAATTGAACTAGGAAGATCATTTGTTCAGCCCAACTTCCAACCCTCGCAAGGAAGCAGAAAAGGAATTTTTTCATTAGATAATTTGTGGGATGGACTTGGTGCCATTGTTGTTGACCATCCAGAAATTCATTACTATTTTGGGAAAGTTACCATGTACTTAAATTTCAACAAACAAGCTAGAGATTTAATCCTAGCTTTTATGTATCATTTCTTCCTTGACGAAGAACGACTTGTTTATCCCATTGAATCACTAAAGTTTCATTCAAATCCATCAGACTTTATCAATGAAATTCGCCAACTTGAATACAAAGACGCTTTCAGAGTGCTCCAACAAAAAGTCAGAAGCTTAAATGAAAATATTCCACCACTTGTTAGTGCATACATGAATTTGTCTTCAACAATGAAAACCTTTGGAACATCTTTAAATAATAGCTTTGGAGCTGTTGAAGAAACAGGAATTTTGATTTCTATTAATGATATATTCAATTCCAAAAAGGAAAGGCATATCAATAGTTACATTAATCCAACTTAGAAATGTCAATTACAGCATCCTTTATTGAGAGTAATACTGACTGGAAAAAATGTCCAGATCCCAAATATCCAGAATATGCATTAATTGGAAGATCAAACGTAGGCAAATCTTCATTAATTAATATGCTTACAGAAAGGAAAGCATTGGCCAAAATTTCAGGCACACCAGGAAAAACACAACTAATCAATCATTTTTTGATAAATAATAATTTTTTTATTGCTGATTTACCTGGCTATGGTTATGCAAAAACCTCAAAAAAAAATAGAGCAAAATTTGCAGAGTTTACATTGAAATTCTTGGAAAATCGGAAAAACTTGATGTGTGTTTTAGTACTGCTCGATAGCAGATTAAAACCGCAGAAAATAGATCTTGAATTCATGGAATATTGTGCCATCAAAAAAATTCCCTTTGTAATGTGTTTTACTAAAGCTGATAAGCTTAAAAAAAGAGAGCTAGAGATAAATGTTCAGTCTTACAAAGCTGAAATGTTAAAGCAATGGGAAAATCTTCCTCAATTGTTCATTAGCTCATCTAAAGATGGTCGTGGCAAAAAAGAACTTTATGATTTCATATCTCAAACAAATTCATTATTTGTCCATTGAGTGTAAAGAAGAAGGTTTTAATAGCTCCTTTGGACTGGGGGTTAGGACATACGACAAGATGTATACCAATAATTGAAGCACTTTTAAAAAGAGGGCACAAAGTCTATAGCTGTGGAAATAAAAATAGTGAGCTTATTTTTAAAGAGCATTTTCCAAAACTCCATCATATAATAATAGATGGATATCAACCCAGATACAGCAAAGGAAATAATCAAGGGCTATCTATGCTTGCACAATCTCCAAAGTTTTTTAAAAGAATTATTCAAGAAAAAAAAACAGCGGAAGAGATTGTCTCTAAATTCAAAATTGATTACATAATTTCCGATAGTAGATTTGGATTTCGTTCATCGAGAACTACTAATGTATTTATTTCTCATCAAATACATATTCAGGGGCCTGGTTTCCTTAAGCCATTATTTTTAAAAATTAATTTGAAGTTCATTAATAATTTTCACTATTGTTGGATACCAGACTATAGTGACAATTCTCTTTCTGGAAAACTAACTCAAAACCCTCTTCCAAAAAATACGAGCTTTATTGGACCTGTCTCCAGATTCAATCAAAATGCAGAAAATAATAAAGAGAAAATATTCAAATATTTGGGAATAATTTCTGGACCTGAACCACAGCGATCAATGCTTGAAAACATACTTTTCAATGAGCTATCAAAAGAAAATTTTAAATGTGCAATAATTGGAGGTAATATGAATAAATCAGTTCATACAAAAGATAACATTTCATACTTTCCTCATCTTAGTACAGATGCTTTTTTTAAACTGATTAGTGAAAGTGAAAGCATAATATGTAGACCAGGATATAGCTCAATAATGGATTTGCATATTTTAAATAAAAAAGCTGTATTTATTCCAACTCCTGGACAAACTGAACAGGAATACTTAGCAAAGTACCACAGCCAAAAATCATCTATTGGGTGGATTCATCAAAATTTATTTAAATTAACTGAAACGTTACCATTTGGAAAAATTAGAACTGGTCGTTCAACTTCCTTGTTGAAAAGAGAAATGGAAAAAATAGGTTTATAATACAACCCAGGATAATACTTTTGTGAGTTGCAAATTCTTACAGTGAGATTTTGTAAATTTTGCTATGCTTTTTTTAAGGTAAATGAAAAAGTAGAGCCACTTCCAATTGTACTTCGAACGTTTATTGTTTGACCATGCGCCTCCACGATGTGCTTTACAATTGCAAGACCTAATCCAGTTCCTCCTTGATTTCTTGCCCTACTTTTATCCACTCGGTAGAATCGTTCAAATAACCTAGACATGTGTTTCTGCTCTATACCCATTCCTTGATCTGAAACTTCGACAAGAACGTTGTCTTCGATGTCGAAAAAACGTAGCTCAACGGTTTTTCCTTTTTCAGAATAATTGATTGCATTATTGATTAAATTTTGGAATACCTGACCAATTTTATCAACATCACAAAGAGTAAGAATAGGATTTTGATATTGCTTGTTGAAAACCAATTTAATCTCTCTTTCTTTAGCTTTAATCTCCATATCCTCCATGATCTCTTTCGCTAAATCAACAATATTACAAGCTTGTAGGTCTAATTTTATTCTTTGAGATTCAAATTTTGTAATTACATCCAAATCCTCAACAATTTTTGTAATTCGATCAACCCCTTTTGAGGCTCTACTAAGAAATTCTCTATTCATTTGCTTATCCTCAAGTCCACCCTCAAGTAAAGTCAGAATGTATCCCTGAATGCTAAAAATTGGGGTTTTTAATTCATGAGATAAATTGCCAAGAAACTCTCTTCTAAAAATCTCTTGTTCTTTAAGCTTTTCAATTTCTTCTCTGTTAGAATCTGCCCACTGCATTACCTCGTCTTCTGCTGCTGAGAGCAAATCTTCATTCATCTCAATTGGAAAGTTATCTTTTGTGATTTTATAGTTGTGGATTGTCCTGTAGAGTAACCTTATTTTTTGAGTTATCATTTTTTCTAATAGAAAATAAACCACTGCAAAAGTAATTGCCCAAATGCACAGCGAAATGACTGTAGGATAAAAATAATCAGCAGAAATTCCTGAGAATTCGAAATACAGATACTGAAAAAAAAGAAAAGACAAACTTATAACAGAGGAAACAAAAAGAGCAAATTGAAGCGGCGTTTTAACGAATTTCATTAATACAAAGTTAAGTTAATTATTACATAGTTTAAATGTAATTTTCATGAGTTATGATACCTTTGGAGGCATGAATAAAATTAATATTTTAGTGATCTGTACAGGGAATAGTTGCAGAAGTCAAATGGCTGAAGCATATTTGAGATATTATGCTCTTCAAAAAAAAGTTAACTGCTCTGTTCATAGTGCAGGAATTGAAGCACATGGAATAAATCCGAAGGTAGTTGAGCTACTTACAAGAGACAATATTGACACAAGTAAACATACCTCAAATACTATTGACGAATACGATCACATTGAATTCTCTCACGTAATAACGGTTTGTGACCATGCCAATGAGAATTGTCCTATTTTTCCTATAAATGCAAAGAAAACACATAAAAATTTTTATGACCCTACTAAACATGAAGGATCAGAAAAAGAGATTAATATTGCTTTTCAAAAAGCCAAAGCAGAAATAAAAGAATTCTGTGAAAAATTTATGACACGACTGAAAAATGAATACTAAATCAATTTTTTTTGGTGAATTTATCGGTACGTTTATCCTTGTATTTATAGGTTGTGGAGCTGTTTCATTAGCAGTTATTTATGCCTTTTTTGACTCTCTACTTGAAATCGCACTTTGTTGGACATTTGGAGTTACTCTTGGAATATATAGCTCATCAAAACTCTCAGGTGCTCATCTCAATCCAGCGGTTACCATTGCCTTTTTAGCTAATAAAAAAATATCAATCACCTCTTTATGGGTCTATATCTCAGCTCAGTTTCTTGGAGCTCTTCTTGCAGGTTTTATTCTGTTTCTTAGTATTGAAAATGATATTGAAAATTTCAATATTGGAACAGCATGTATTTTTGGTGAATATTTTCCAAATCCAGGATATGAAAATCTAAGTTGGGTAACACTCCCCATTGCCTTTCTTGTCGAGCTAATAGCAACTTCTTTGCTGATTTACTTAATATTCGTTGTGATTAGTATAAAAAAACTTGGTAGATTCTCTCCAACTTTGATTGGGATAATTGTTGGAATATTAATTTACATTTTCGCACCTTATACACAATGCTGTATGAACCCTGCAAGAGATTTTGGACCAAGAATCGTATCCTACTTTTTCGGATGGCAAGAAATAGCATTTTCATTTAATGGATTGGGCTGGTTGTTGGTTTACATTGTTGCCCCATTAGCCGGTGGATGGCTTGGAGCATTAATGTTCTCAAACACGCTTAAAAATCGACTTTCTTAGCAATTCATAAATGATAACATTTGAAAACAATAGAAGCATTCCATAAAAAACATCTTCTACTGGAATCGTGAAAATTCGAAGCCCTAAATTGTAATTGTCATTGTACCAAACAACTTGATCCTCTATGCAAGAGCCAGTTAGAATTCCATTGGTAATAATAAATGGAATCATTAAAATTAGATATGCTCTGTAAAATTTTGTTACGTTAACTAAATAAACTCCTATCAAAACTACTACTGAAAGCGAAATAAATGTAATTGAAGTGTACCATTTTCCAAGAAAGAAAGTACCCAATACGAAAAGAGTGATAGAGAATAAAATGGAATATCTTTTGGCGTATCTGTGTTCATTCACTGGAAACACACATTCTAAAACGTGATACGTAAAAATACATGCGTAAGGAATGCAAAAGAAAAAAAGTATTTCTTCGATAGGCAATGAAAAAATATGAATTCCAGTAATGTAATTAGGGTTAAATCCCCAATACCCATTTTGTGTAAAATAAATATCCCATACGACAAAAATTATTCCAACTAAAAAGGTTGAAAAAAAAAAGGATGGATACTGTTTAAAAAACTTTAGTCTTGGATGAAAAGTGTAAATAAGAGGAATAAGAATTACAAAAAAATTAATGAGAAGGTAGGTGTAATTCATTGTTTATGCCTGAAGAATTTAAAGTATTTCAAGGGAACAATTAACATTCCAAAACACTCGCCGTCTTCTTTGCCAAGTTGTTTATGGTGAACTTTATGACCTCTTCTTATACCTAACAAGTAGGGATTTTTTGTTTTTTTAAGGACTTTCACTCTTTGATGAATGAACAAATCGTGAACAAAAAAATAAGCTGCTCCATATAGTGTTATACCAATTCCTATCCAAAACAGAAAAAAGTCAATGCCAATTTGTGAACCGAATATGATGAAGAAAGAACCTGGTAAAGCAAAAATAAGAAAGAAAAAATCGTTTTTTTCGAATGGAGAATGATTGGATCTATCGTGATGATCTTTGTGCAACACCCAAAGAAATCCGTGCATGACATATTTGTGAGTAAACCATGCGACACCTTCCATTAAAAAAAAGGTAAATACACAAATAAAAATGTTGAATAGCACTATAAGAGGTTTATCCTATTAATTAACATAGTTTGGCATGCAAGCACTAGCTTTTTAGAATTGTTTATTCTAACTCTAGTGCTCATGATATGATTTGCAGGGACAGATTTGATTTTTTTAAAAAGAGAAAAATAGTACCTGTAAGCGATAAAGACGCCTAATCTTGAAGTTTTAGGCAACTTTCTAATGCCTTCTAAAGCGTCTGTAAAGTCAGCTTCAATATCATTCTCAATATCGAGCTTGTCTTCGGCAGAAAAATTATTCAAATCAACGTTAGGAAAATAAGACCTTCCAAGGGTGTGAAAGTCAGCATTAACATCTCTAAGAAAATTAACTTTCTGAAAAGCTGCTCCAAGTTTTCTAGCAGGAGCTTCAAGTTCATTGTATAATTTTTTATTTCCTTCCACAAAAACCATTAAACACATCAAGCCAACAACTTCGGCAGACCCAACAATGTAATCATTGTATTTATCTGTTGAGTACTCGATTTTAGATAAGTCTTGTTCCATACTTCTTAGAAACAAAACAATGAGCTCGTGGTCAATGTCGTATTCTCTAACTGTTTCTTGAAAACAGTGGATTACTGGGTTAATACTCAAACCTAGCTCGAGCGCTTTAAATGTCTCTTGTTTGAACTCATCGAGTAATTCTCTTTTGGGATAATCGTGGAAACTATCAACGATTTCATCTGCTAAACGGACAAAACCATAAATGGAATAAATGGCCTTATGCAATCTTTTGTTTAAAAAATTAATCCCAACAGAAAAGCTTGTACTATACGTTCTAGTGATAATTTTACTCGACTCAAAAGAAATATCGTCATACAAATGTTTCATACAGTAAATTTAAAAATATTTATTGATTTGGCTTGCAACTACCTGTCCAGAGATGATTGATGGAGGAACTCCGGGTCCTGGAACAGTTAACTGACCGGTATAAAATAAATTCTTCAGTTTTTTGTTCCGCAAAGTTGGTTTCAAAATGGCAGTCTGATCTAACGTATTGGCAAGGCCGTATGCATTCCCTTTGAATGCATGGTAATCTTTTACAAAATCACTTACGCAGTATGACTTTTTGTACACAATACTTCCGGCAATGTCATTTCCAGTAAGGTTATGAATTCGCTCAAGCATAATATTAAAATATTTTTCTCTCATTTCCTCAGCATCATCTAAACCAGGAGCTAGTGGAATAAGTAACATTATATTTTCCATTCCACTGGGAGCAATTGAATTGTCGGTAACAGAGGGACAACTCATGTAGAACAGTGGTTCGTTTGGCCATTTTGGATTTTGATAAATTTCCTTGGCATGGTTGGAAAAATCTTTATCAAAAAAGAGCGTATGATGTGTAACATTTGAAAGTTTTTTATTTAAACCCAAATAAAACAACAAACTTGAAGGAGCGAGCTTACGAGAATCCCAATATTTTGAGGTGTAGTTGCTGTATTTTTTTTCTAGAAGCATAGAATCAACGTGGTTGTAATCTGCACCTGCAACAACTATATCGACAGCAACGTCTTTGTTGTTTACTTTAATACTTGAAACTGCTCCGTTGGAGACGTTAATTTTCTGAACTTCAGAATTGAAATTAAAGGTAACCCCCTTTTCATTTGCCAAACTGACAAGCGCTTCAATTATTTTGAAAAATCCACCCTGAGGGTAATAAGTGCCTTGTTTTAGTCCAGAATAGTTCATTAAACTGTACATGGCTGGGGTGTTACTGGGAAGAGAACCTAGAAACAAAATAGGAAACTCCATTAGCTTAATTAATTTTTCATGTTTGAAATATCTTCGGACATATTTACTGAAAACAGTAAAAATATCTAGATGAAATGCGCCTTTAATAACCTTTAGGTTGATGAACTCGAAAATGGATTTTGAAGGCTTGTAGACCAAGTCTTTAACGCCAATTTGGTATTTCTTTTCGGCTTTAGCTATGAAAGTACGGAGTTTAGCTCCACTACCACTTTCAATTTTTTCAAAGGTTTCTATGAGTTTTTCGTAGGATTCAGGAATATCGAGTTTGTTACCGTCTTCGTAGTAAATTGAAAAACCAGGGTCGAGTTTTGTTAGCTCGTAATAATCAGATACTTTTTTGCCATGTCTAGCAAAAAAATCTTCGAAAACATCCGGCATCCAATACCAACTAGGACCCATGTCAAAAGCAAAACCATCTTGGGTGAACTGTCTGGCTCTACCACCAGGAGTCTGATTTTTTTCAAAAACTTCAACCTCGAAACCTAATGCCGCAAGCTCAATAGCTGAAGTTAAACTTGCAAATCCTGAGCCAATGACACCTACTTTTTTCAATTAAATCAGATTTTTGTAATATTCTCTAAATTCTGCACAACCACTAAATACTTTTCCTTGAACGCGTACAAGTTTAAGCAAATCAAGATTACCAGCAACAGTTAACTTACCTTTTTCATTGTTTTTAGCAATGCCATCACAAAAGGATTGGATTTCATTTATTTTGTGACCAACAATTACAGTGGTAAACAAAAAGTCAGGTTGTATTTTTTTTATGCACTCATATATACTTTCAATTGAAATTGATTTGCCAATATTTATTACGTTGAATCCCAATGACTGTAAAACAATATCAGAAAATATCAAAGCAAAATCGTGACTTTCCCAAGGAGGTAAAAATAACAGCACCGTTTTTTCGGTATTAACTTCTGGATTAATTCCGTCAAGCATTGAATAAAGCTTTTGCTTTAGCATGTTGGAAAGAAAATGTTCTTGAGCTGGAAACAGTTCTCCCGATGACCATAAGAAGCCAATTTTGTTAAGAGATGGAATTAGAACAGACTCATACATTTGATCAAAACCAAAAACCTTTAAAGATCTCGCAAATGTAGATTCAAAAAGATCTTTGTCAAAAGTTAAAGTGGAGACAATTATATCGTTAATGAATAATTCACTATCAGAAGATACCACTGATTTTTCTCTCACTTTGAGTTCAATATCTTGATTGTCAAGCTTAGCAATTTTGCTGATTTTTAATCCATGACGTATTAGAAAAGAAATATTTAAAATTCGTTTAAGCTGAAAGTCATCGTAAAAACGGATATTTGAATCCGTTCTGTTGGGCTCAACAATATTGTACCTTTTTTCCCAAATACGTATTGTATGAGCTTTGACGCCGGAAAGCTTTTCTAAATCGGCAATTGAGTATACTGACATTTTGTTTAATTTTGAGCTAAAATAGTTAAACAAAAGTGATTTTCAAATTTTTTGTTTATCTTTTTATAAAAATACTTAAACAAAATGAGATTCCTTTCTGTTGGACTGTTATTCATTCTTTCATCCTACTTATTTGGGCAATCTGGAACTTTAAAAGGTAGAGTTGCTGAAAAAATAAACAACGAACCCATCCCTTTCGCAAACATTTTCATTCCTGAATTAAGCGTAGGAGTTTCATCTGATTTTGAAGGAAACTATTCCATAGAAAACATAAAACCAGGAATATACAATATCAATTTTTCATTTATTGGATTTGAAACATATACGGCCTCTGAAATCATTGTAAATTCAAATAAACCAACCATTATCAATGCGAAACTTACCGAATCTTCCACATCACTATTGGAAGTCGAAATTAAAGCCTCTCCCTTTGGCAAGTCTGAAGAAAGTCCAGTCAGCAAAAGAAACATTAGTGCAACTGAAATTTTTAGAAATCCAGGTGGAAATAGGGATATCT
>MDSZ01175017.1_pt1 | contig 17591 bp, 21 predicted proteins | sample 811201 | NCBI WGS metagenome assembly MDSZ01 (sample SAMN05326647, study PRJNA326480) | marine metagenome | isolation source: seawater | place: Indian Ocean: North | collected 2010
ATTTTTCATGGAGAACTCCCTTTCGATGCCTAGTGCGAGAATATCTCGTAAATATTTATCATTCTTTGGTGCATTAGGTAAATTAAGAGATAGTAAAAAGGGCATTATTTCTTCAGCAATGTTTTCAATATTATCGTTTTTTATATAATACTGATTTAGCCAGTTAAGTTTGTCTATATCAAATGTAGCTGCTGATTTTGTAATACGATCAAGACTAAATAGGTCTATAAGCTCCTTTCTGCTAAATATTTCTTGATCACCATGGGACCATCCAGTTTTTGCCAAGTAATTTAAGATTGCGTCAACCCGATAGCCCTCATTTAGAAAGTGATTTATATCAACAGCACCATGTCTTTTTGATAACCTTTTTCCATCTAAACCATGTATCATTGGTAAGTGTGAGAAATGTGGAATCTCAGCATCAAAAGCATTAAATAAATTAATTTGGATAGGTATGTTGCTCAGGTGATCATCACCTCTAATTAAATGGGTAATCCCGAGATCTATATCATCTACAACAGATGTCAGATTATAAGTTGGAATACCGTTAGATCGTAAGATAACTACGTCAAAAAAAGTGTCTGTTTCAAAACTAATCTCTCCATGAACTGAATCATTTAATTCTATTCTATGATTCCTTTGATTTTTAAAACGAATCACATTACCATCTTTATTCAACCTGTTATCAAACTGTAACGTTAAGTCGGTTTCTTTGGTTTTTTCGTTTACTTGTGTTTTGTCATAATATGCATGCCCACTCTCAAGTAGTAACTCAATTTTATCTATGTAGTGATTAAATCTTTCTGATTGATATATTATTTCATTATAATTAAGTCCAAGAGTATCTAATGCAGATATAATTGAGTCCCGATACTCAATAGTGCTTCTAGTTGTATCGGTATCATCAATCCTTAAATAGAAATCTCCGTTATGTTTTTTTGCATACAACCAAGAGTAGAGAGCCGTTCTTACACCACCAATATGTAACCAACCTGTTGGGCTTGGTGCAAATCTAGTCTTAACTGTCATAATGTCATTTTAAAATTATCAATTAACGCGCCTGGTAATCTTGAGCTGGAGGTCGATCTCTCCTCATATGTCCCAGAATCAATCAATAATTCTCTCTGTTTCGTTAGACCGATAAGATTATCTCCCAGCATGCTGAAGATGCTATCATCAAATCTCATTGTCTCAATTGGTGCTACTAGCTCGCCATTTTCAATTATAAAGCATCCAAATCTTGTTAGACCTGTCATTCGTCCATTGTTTCTATCAGAAAAATTTAAATACCATAGGTTACTTATGTAGATACCATTATTAATTGTTTTGAGAATATTTTCATCAGATATATCGCCAGATCTCATATCTATAGAACTAGGATATTCATGTGTATCAGATGCGTTATGTTTTACAGAATACTCTAGAGAGGATCTTGGTGAGGTTAATGGCGTAGAGTACTTTCCATGTGAAATCATTGATACCTCCTCGGGCTTGATAAAACCTTCAGAGTTAAAGTTTGCTGAGATACCATCTTTGATATTTTCATCAATGGATATACTTTTATGTAATGATTTCTCATTCTTATATAAAAGATGAAGTGGGCTTGTTCCAATCTTGTTAGACTTATAGCTAAATCCTCCCCATGCCATCATATCAATAATTTCACTTAATGCAGATGGCTCTAAATAAACTGTGTAGCTACCTGTGCCTATCTTTTTTGAAGTCTTAGATAATATTTTAAGTTTATTTAGACCGCTATCAAATATCCTATCAAATTCACTTTTATCCCATCTCTTAGATGAATAATTAAGTTTAATTGCATTATTATTATTATTATATATAGAAAAATCAAAACTAAACGAATAATTACTATGCCAGTTTGTTTGGCCTAACGAAGTTGCTAATGCAGTATAAATATATCCTGAGGAATATATGCCGACCATATCATTATTTTTAGACTTAGATAAAATATAGTCTAATATTTCTTGGTCATTGACTTTTTTATCTATGCCAGTTATTTCTGTGGAATTGTTCGACCTTGAAAAAAGCATATATGGATCTTTAGGTAACTCCGGTAACTCGCGTCTAAGGTAGTTAATTGACTTTATAAGGATAGATATGTCCTTACTAATGTCTCCATTGAGACGAATTGAAGATTTTAAATTTTTATTTTCATTATTAGATAGACTTAGTGTAACTGATATTTGACGAACAGTACCAGCTTGTCTTATTTTAGCTTTATTAAATCTTACAAATGACGAAACTTCAGCATCAAAATTGATTACTAGTAGTTCATTTGTTTTTATATGTTTAAAAAGTTCTAAAGTAATTTGATTAAAATATTCTCTCATCAATCGCCACCAAATATATCAATATCTTTGAATAAGCATGAGGGTGTAGCATGTCCAACGAATATGGTCTGGTTTGGTTCTCCTTTTCCACAATTTGCTGTGCCTAATACTGAAAACGAAGATTCATTTCCTACCATTTGTAATTTGTGCCAGAACTCTTTAGTAATTCCTCTATAGTTTGAATTTTTAACAACTTCTTTTAGTTCTCCATTTTTTATAATGGTGCCCCTCTCACATCCAAATTGAAATTTATTTCTATAATCATCAATTGACCATGAGTTATTAGTTTCTAGGAGTATTCCGTTTTCTATATTCTCTATCATCTCTTCCAAAGTACTGTTTCCGGGTTCCATATTTATATTTCCCATACGATCTATTGGAGGTCTATTCCAGCTTGTTGCCCTTGAACAAGCAACATAATCCTTGTCTGCTCTTTGAGATGAATAATAACTTCCTATTGGTTGCTTAAGTAGACCATCTTTTATCAAATATTTTTTCTCTGCAGGTATTCCATCATCATCATAATTATATGTGGCTAACTCAGTATCCTGCTTTGGGTTAAAGGTTACGTTGAGTTTGTTTGAACCATATTGATATTTTCCAAACATATCAAGATTAACAAAACTTGATCCTGCGTAATTTCGCTCATCACCCAAAATTCTATCCAGTTCTAGTGGATGCCCAATTGACTCATGAATCTGAAGAATCATTTGATCTGGCGCAATTAATGCATGGCATTTTTGACTAGGACAATTAGGTGCTTTTGATAACTCTATGGCTTGCTCAGCTATGTCTTCTGCGGTTGAAATCAAATGTGAATCTTTAAGAAAGTTATACCCAATTTGTCTAGCATGAGCATGGCCTCCAAAAGTACGAGTTTGAATTTGTTTTTTATGTTCAGCACATGCTATTAACTGGGGAAGAATATAAGAAATATTCTGTATAAATTTAGTATTATTTGTATCAAGAAATAATGTTTCTATTTTATTATATCTAAAGCTTGCACCCCAGTTGGAAATATTTGGTTTACTTTTCAAAGATTTATTAATTTCCATTAAATAATCTACCTTATCTATATTAGATTCTTTTCCCCAAGCATCTTTTTCATGAGTAAAATATTGCCCATTATCAATCGTGAAATCAGGCGGAAGGGGTTTATGGATTAATTTTCCCTTTGTATACTCAGCCCAACCTTTAGCCTCCTCGATAGCCTCAAATATACCTTTTTTTGTTATGTTACTTGTTGCACCATACCCATAGCCACCATTATTAATAACAGTGACCATTAAACCCTCATCTTCAAGAATTTCGATTGGCTCAAGCACACTTCTAGTAACTGATAATATATTTGTGAATTTACTCACAAATCTAAGAGAACAGTAGTCCACCGAAGGTAAATATGATTTTATTTGATTTATAAATTCATTTTTCATGATTTGCTAGAAAATACATTGTATCATTTAAGTAGACGTATGCATAAGATTTATCCTCTATTAAAAGAAACTGATTTTCCTCCCATATCTCGTAAAAATCTTCAGACAATACAAGTGAATTTGGGATATAAATGCAACCAAAGATGTTTACATTGTCATGTTAACGCAGGCCCGAATAGAAAAGAAATGATGGATAAAAAAACAGTAGACGAGGTAATACAGTTTATCATTAAAAATAAAGTTACCACAGTAGATCTGACAGGAGGCGCTCCAGAAATGAATAATTATTTCAAATATATGATTGAGAATCTATCAAGAAATAGGATAAGAATAATTGATAGATGCAATTTGACAATACTTCTTGAAAAGAATTTTAGTGGTTTAGATGCTTTCTTAGCTAAACATAAGGTTGAGATAGTAGCGTCCTTACCCTGCTACATGGAAGATAATGTTGATAATCAAAGAGGAAAAGGCGTTTTCAAAAAAAGTATAGAGGCGATAAAAATACTAAATGATCATGGGTATGCAAAAAGTAAAGATTTGATACTCAATCTAGTATATAACCCTCAAGATGATAAATTGCCGCCTAATCAAAAGAAATTAGAGAATGACTATAAGTTATATTTATATGATAAATATAATATTCAATTTAATAATCTATATACCATAGCCAATATGCCAATTAATCGTTTTGGGAGTCAATTAATTAGCCATAATAGATTTAAAAGTTATATGAAACTACTTAAAAATTCATTCTCTAAAAGTGCGTATAACAAGGTCATGTGTAGGTCATTAATTAGTATTGATTACAAAGGCTATGTTTATGATTGTGATTTTAATCAATTGTTAGGCATTCCATTATCCAGTCAAAAAATACATATAAAAGATCTAAGCATGTCTTTTCTTAAGAAAAATAAAATATCAGTTGCAGATCATTGTTACGGTTGCACAGCAGGATCTGGCAGTAGCTGTGGTGGCTCGTTAATTTAATGGACTTGTCAATAATCATACCATTTTTGAACGAGGAGATTAGACTCAAGAAAAATGTTGTGTATTACAGAAAAATATCAAAAATATTAAATGCAGAAATTATTTTTGTTGATGGGCAAAGTCATGATCGATCATCCTATTATGCAACAAAAGTTTCCAGCAAAGTCTATAATTGCCGCCCACAACGTGCAAGACAAATGAATCTTGGAGCCGCTAATGCTAATGGAAAATATTTATTATTCCTTCATGCTGATACAATATTGAATGATATTTCGATTAAGTCTTTAGAGAACATTATTAATAATCTTGAATGGGGATTTTTTAGTATAAGCTTTAATTCTAATAAAACTAAATACAAATTATTATCAAAATGTATTAACACAAGAAGCAAGCTTTTTAATTATTCTACTGGCGATCAATGTCTTCTTATCAAGAAAGAACTTTTTAATAAAATAAATGGCTTTAAAGATCTAGATCTCATGGAAGATGTTGAAATAAGCAATCGCTTGAAGAAATTATTTAGTCCTCATATATTACCAGGTTTTGCTATGACTTCACATAGAAAATGGGAAAGTCATGGGTTTCTTAGAACAATAGCAAAAATGCGAATATTAAGATTCATGTATTTTATTGGATTTTCTACAAAGTTTTTGAATAAGCTCTATTATAGATGAAAGTATCACTAAACATACTTACTAAAGATCCATCTAAATGCGAATCTAAAACGAGACTCAGAGACATTTTAACTGATAAAGAGCGAGAGTTTATTACAAAAGAGATGCTTGATATAACATGTAAATCTTTATCAGAACTGAAGTGCGATAAATACATACATGTATATCCAAATAGCTCTGGATTATTTATGAAAGATTTATCTAAAAAATATGGATTTAATCTATTAAATCAGTCTGAAGGTCGCTTATCATATAAAATATTTCATGCGCTAAATTTTCAAAAAGATAAATATATAAAAAGAATCTTAATTGGTTCAGATGTTCCTTCTATTTCAAAATTTGAAATTAATTCCTCTATTAAGTATTTAGATAAATTTGATTGTATTTTTGGACCATCGAATGATAATGGATTTTATTTAATGGCTGTGAAAAATAATAGTCATTGTATCATAGATGGTTTAGATCATGATTGTATAAAATTAGAAGATCTTAAATATCGGTGTAAAAGTCAAAATAAAAGCTATAAATTAATAAGAAAGTTAAAGGATATTGATACTGTAAATGACCTCATTACAATTTAGCCTTTATTTTTTTTGTGAAGCTCGTTGAGTTTTATATATTTTAGATAGGTATTAAACATTGTTGTTATTGCAACTTTAAAACCATCTCTCCCTTGAAGAATACCTCCTTTGAATATAAGTTTTTTAAAAAACGCAAATAATGATCTCGCAATAGGTCTGATATTAGATGGTCTCTTTCCCTCATTATATAGCTGTTGAGCACTCAATGTACTTCTAAAGTTCATCTTATCTATCCATTCAGAAAAAGAATCATATGTATTATGAATGATATGGGTTTCAGTTTTTTTAGTGTTTTTTCCGTTAATAGAGGCATGATCAGATCGTATATCATAGTTTACTCTAGATTTATCATATAATCTGATAACTTTATCAGGGTAGAAGCCAGCAGCTCGTATCCATTCATCTCCACAATAATTCTTTCTTCGAAAAGAAAAAGTATCATATCCCGAGTCATCAATATTCATATTTTTGATGAATGATATTAGATCTTCATCTAGATACTCATCTGCATCTAAACTAAATATCCATTTATTCTTAGCAAACTTAGAAGCCTCTTTTTTTTGCGCACCATCACCTAAAAATTCTTGAATATAAACTTGAGCACCTTTAACTTTTGCTATATCTCTTGTTGAGTCAGTGCTTTCAGAATCTAAAACTATAACCTCATCACAAATTTGCATGAGACTGTCAATAGCTCTAGCAATATATTTTTCAGCATTCAAAGTGATAATTGTTCCTGATATTCTATTCATCAATTATATTCTCACATGTTATTTATTATAGTCTCAAGTTTTTTAAAGTGATTATGATAATTATAATTTTCGTCTGCATATATAACTGCTTCTTCTCTTATTCTATCTCTCATTGATTGATTCTCAATTAATAATTCAATTTTTTCTTTTAGATCATGATGGTTTTTTGTCTCGAATAAAAGTCCATTTTTCTTATGAGTAATGATTTCAGGTACACCACCGGCATCACTACCTATGACTGGAGTACCCATTAACATAGCCTCGGCTACTATTAGTCCAAACGTCTCCTCATATGTGGGAAGAATTATTAAATCAAAGCATGGCATTAATGTCATCGGTGACTTTGTAAAACCTAAAAAAACAATAGAGTCACTTATTTTATTTAGACTAGAAAATCTAATAAGCTCATCTTTATATCTAACATCCATGCAGTGTCCAATAATGAAAAGTTGTATGTCATGATTGATTTTAGATATTGACTCAAGAACTAAGTGTTGACCTTTCTGCTCCTCAATTCTAGAAAATATACCAATTGTAAATTTATTGGGATCCATATTATTTTTTTTATAAAAATCATGTCTATTAACAAGTCCCTCTTTGTCCGGTTTTTGTATTCCATATGTTAGTTTTATTATTTTATTTTTATCAATCGGAAGAAATTCTTTTGCCTCTGACTTTAATTTATCAGTTATTACTAATACCCGATGTATCTTTGAATATATGAATTTATGAAAGATATCCTTTTTTGGTCTACTGATTTTCATTTGGCGATAATATATAATTTTTATATTACCTGGAGTAAAAATTTTTAACATAACTGCTATAAAAACATCTTTACTCCAACTTATATGTATTGTGTTTAGAGAATTTTCTCTTATAAAATTCCTAAGCTTAAAAAATGAAATAATTTTATTTAGAAAATGACTGTATGTGCACTCAATCATGTTCTCAGATATATTTTGTGAAATATATGATTTGCTTGAACATGCCACATATAATGGGCTTTTGCTGTTGCGGTAATAGCTAATTAACTTAAGAAAATATAATTCTAGACCGCCTTTGTCAGGTGATAAACATAATGCTAATACTTTATTCATATTTCCATGGATTAGCAACATTATAGTCCTAATGATGCTTCATAGACAAAGAAATATTTGTAAGTATTTATAATTATTGTTGTAATACTATAAATGAAAAAACTTTTAGTTATACGTAATGATAAATTAGGCGATTTTATATTAATATTACCCGCTCTAAGACTTATAAAAACGTCTTTTCCAAATATCCATATTGACTGTCTTATCAATGAATCGAACAAGGAAATAGCTGAATTATCAAATGATATTGACGATATTATTTGTGATGGCGGTATGATAAAACATGAGATTATGAAGCGGAATTATGATTTTTCGATCAGCTTCTTCTCTACATTTAGAATAGGTTATATTTTGAATCAATGCAAAATTGATAATAGGTATGCTCCTGCAACAAAGATTGCTCAAATTTTTTACAATAAGAAACTAAAACAAAATAGATCAAAGTCATTGAAGCCTGAATACGAATACAACATTGACTTGGCTAAATTTTTTTTGGAAGATAATAACAAAAACATATCTGATAGTAAGCCACCATATTTAAGTATTGCAAACAATATCCAAAAAAATGAAAAACAGTTAATGATATATGTCCATCCATATACTGGAGGTTCCTCAAAATGTCTATCCTCTATTGATACAATTAAGCTTTGTAAGGAAATAGAAAAATTTCATCCATGTGTTTTTATGCTTCATTGTGATAAATATGATTATGATAAATGCAAGGAAATTCAAAATACGTCTAATATGGATAATATGAACGTAATCAGACCAACAGAAAGTCTATATGAAATGTGTTCTAATATAAACCAATGTGACATTTTTATTGCAGGATCTACGGGGCCTTTACATGTTGCGGGTGCATTAAATAAAAAGACTGTGGGTCTTTATCCCTCTAAAATTTCATCTACATCGCTTAGATGGAAGACTATTAATAATGATGATAAAAGTTTATCTTTTGAAAATAGTGGTGATGATAATGACTATCTAAAAATTGATATTAATTCAGTTGCCTCAATTATTTTTGAAAAACTAATTAGATAGAGACTTAATAGAATCTTTTACTTCATTTATTGAAATACTTGTAAGACACTTGAGGTGTCCAAGTGGGCATATTTTCTTGAAACATGGACTACAACTTAAGTTTTTGTATATTATTGCCTTTTTTGAGTTATTAATTAATGGTGGAGTATATAAAGGTGAGGATGAACCATATAGTGCAACTATTTTTTTATCCAATGATGCTGCAATATGCATCAACCCTGAGTCATTTGTAACGACAAGCTGTGACATAGATAATATTTCTAAGACTTCATCCAAAGATGTTTTTCCAATAAGATTTATTATTCTTTTTGATGATATTTCCTCAAATTTCTTTCCAATATTTTCGTCTAATCCAATAGCAACAACAGTGTACTCCTTGGAGAGACTGCTTGCTAAATCACTCCATTTTTTTATAGGCCACCTTTTAGAAGGACCATAATCTGCATCTGGGCAAATGACGTAGTATTTTTTTGGAAGATTAAATTTCTTTGTAATATTTTTTATATTTACTAATTTAATTTCAGGTTTTAATTTTTCAGTGTAGTTAGTATCAGCTAAATTTAGATATTTATTAACCATACCTGAAGTTCTATCAATAGGGACTTTGATTTGATTAATTAATCCATATCTAAGTTCTCCTAAATAACTAATACGTTTTTTTATGCCTGCTAAAAAAGGTATAATCGCAGACTTAAAGCTATTAGGAAGAACATAACATTCTGAGTATCCTGATGAGCGTAAGCTGTAGCCCATACATAATCTATAAAATAGAGAGAGTGATCCATGTTTTGTCTTAGATGACAAAACATTCCTGATACCGGGTATCATTTTAGCGAGACTATATAGATTAGAGTTGACTAATATATCGATATTGGCGTTTGTATTTTTCTCTTTCAATGCTTTGATTAAAGAAATAGAAATTATCAAATCACCTATCCATCCTGGGCCCACAACAAGTATATTACGCTTTATCATAACGATGATTTTCCAAATAATCTAAATAGGATGAGACTCCATCCTCTAACTCTGTAGGAGTATTAGTATATCCACATCTCTTCAGGTTCGACATATCTGCCTCTGTGAAAGCTTGATATTGATCTAATAGTCCTTCAGGGAAATCAATATAATCTATTGACCCTAACTTATAATAACTAATTACTGCTTTTGCAATATCATTGAATGATCTGCTTTTTCCGGTAGCAACATTATATATTCCAGATATTTTATTTTCCATAAACCAAAGTTTAATATCTACTGTATCTTTGACATACACAAAATCTCTTCTCTGCTCTCCATCATTGTAACCGTGGCTACCTTTAAATAATTTAATTCTTTTTGTTTTTTTTATTTGATTAAAAAAGTGGTAAACAACACTGCTCATTACTTCTTTATGCTCCTCGTGTGGTCCGTAGACATTAAAGTACCTCATGCCAGCAACCTGAGAAGTAATATTTTCCAGGTTTTCCCTCACAAAATTATCAAAAAGAAGTTTCGATTCAGAATAGTGATTGAGTGATGATTCATTTGCCGGCTCTTCTTTGAAAACACCACCAGATCCATATACAGAAGCAGAGGATGCATAAATTAAATTAATATTATTATTTGCACAACACTTAAGTATCTTTTTTGAATAATCAAGATTTACGTCCATGATGTAGTCTCTATCAGGTTCGGTCGTCTTCGAGCAAGCCCCTAAATGAAATATTTGTTCGATCTTATCCTTTAAATTATTATTGAGCAGATCTTTAATAAATTTTTTATGATCTATACAATCTATAATATCTAGGCCTTTTAAGTTCTCAAACTTGGCTTCATACTTATCAAATTCTTCTACAACTAAAACGTTTTTATTTGACTTAAGTAAACTTTTTACTAAATTTGTGCCTATAAATCCTGCTCCACCTGTTACAATTATCATATTGTAGATGATACATGATTTTATAAACAAATATAATATAGCGGTATAAAGTATTGTTATATTATCATTTATACTGATACAATTACTTTTTTTAAAATGAAAAGGTCACAAATACTTGTTGGTATAATTATGGGATCAAAATCTGACTGGCCAGTCATGAAGCATGCCTCTGATACACTTACAGATTTATCAATAAAACATGAAAAAAGAGTAGTTTCAGCGCATCGAACACCCGATTTACTGTTTGAATATGCTGAATCAGCAGCAGAAAAGGGTATCGAAGTAATTATTGCTGGTGCAGGAGGGTCAGCCCATCTCCCTGGGATGACAGCTGCAAAAACTCATCTTCCTGTGATAGGTGTTCCAGTTAGAACAAAAAATTTAGATGGCAAAGATTCGCTTCTCTCTATAGTACAAATGCCTGCTGGTATACCAGTAGCAACTGTAGCTATAGGGAAAGCAGGTTCTGTCAACGCTGGACTTCTCGCAGCTGCAATACTGAGTTTGAAATACCCGAAAATCAATAAAAGATTATTAGCTTTTAGAAAAAAACAAACAAAGAGTGTTCTCAAATCAAGTAAGATAATTTAATGAAAATTGCAATTTTTGGTGCTGGTCAACTAGCTATGATGATGATTCAGTCTGATGAAGATAATGAACATGAATTCTTAGTAATAGATCCATCTGATAATCCACCCGCTAGTAATTATGCCAGACATATAAAAAGTGAGTATACAAATCTTAAAACTCTTGAAATTGTTTGTAATGAATGTGATGTTGCTACGATCGATTTTGAAAATGTAGATGCATCAGCAATTAAGTTTTTAGAAGATAAGATTTCTACATATCCGAATTCTAAGGCTTTGGAGATTTGTCAAAACCGGTTTGATGAAAAGAATTTTTTTTGTAAACTCAACATTCCGGTTACTGAATTTCACTATTTATCTAAGGACACAGATGAAAAAAGAATAAATGAAATAATGGAAAAATCTGATGGTCAATATATTGCTAAAACTTGTCGCTTTGGCTACGATGGCAAAGGTCAGAAAAAAATTACTAAAAATAATCTCGCTGATATAGATCTTACTAGAGTTAATGACAACCCTATTATAATAGAGAAAGTTGTAAATTTTAAATCTGAAGTTTCTCTCATTTGCGTAAAAACTATTAAAGGGAGTAATATGTTCTATCCCCTTGTAGAGAACTATCATAATAAGGGAATACTTAGAACAAGCTCATATCCAAATAACTTTGAGAGCCTTCAAAGTCAAGCGGAGGAAATTGGTAATAAAGTTCTGAATGCTCTAAATTATGTTGGTGTTCTTGTGATAGAGTTTTTTGTAGACAATGAAAATAATTTGATTGCTAATGAAATGGCGCCAAGGGTCCATAATTCAGGCCATTGGACTATTGAAGGTTCTGATATTAGTCAGTTTAAAGCTCATATCAATGCAATCACAGGTTATGAAGATTTTAAAATAGAAAAATTTAGACCGACAATAATGGTGAATATTATTTCAAAACATTTATCAAAAGATAAAATAGCTAGCTCAGAAAATACCAGGATTTACTTACATGATTATCATAAAGAGGAGAGAGAAAATCGAAAACTTGGTCACATTACAATTGTCTTTGATAACGAAAAAAGTTTTTATAGGGAACATCAAGGCTATAAAGATATAATTTAATGTGACCTCGTTCCATCGAAAACACAAACAAAGTAACACCCTTCATTTCCTGCATGTACTCTATGAAAATCACCGTCTTCTATTAAGATTGTATCGCCCTCCTTTACAGAGAATCTTTTATCGTTGACCTCCATTTCTCCGAACCCCTTTACAAAAAAATACACTTCTTCTTGCCCAGGGTGCTTGTGCCCGGATGTACTTTTATTAGGAAGTAAGTCTGTGCTACTTACAACTAGATTCTTCAAATCAGTATTATCAATGACTTTATATCTATCATCTTCTTTGGCGACAACGCCACCGATATCATTAATGTTATATTTAAGTGTCATTAGCTATCTTAATTGTTTTAGTATTATCCATAATTGAATTATTATCATCAACATAGATAATAGTAGGTTTATGGTTTTGAACTTCATTTTCTAAAAGTTCACAATAAGTACAGATTATTACTTTATCGTTTATATCAATTTTATGACAAGCTGCTCCATTTACACATATTTCACCTGAGTCAGGTGGTCCAGGTATCGCGTATGTTGTAAGTCTTTCTCCATTTGTAATATCATATATGTCTATTTGTTCATAAGGATTAATATTTACTGCATTCAGAAGTGAGATATCGATCATACAAGAGCCCTCATAATCAATATTGGATCCAGTTACGGTAGCTTTATGTATTTTAGATTTTAAAAAACTTCTTTTCATAACGGATATATTACTATAAAAGAGAAATATTAAAACTAAATTTCGATGTTATCAATTAACCTTATTCCATCTATATTACAAGCAATAAAGATACCTGAATCCAAAAGTTTGCCATGTGATTCCTCTAGAGAGATTAAAGATCTATGATCTATATATTCTATTGATATTTTATTTTCTTCCAAAAAATTATATGTTTCTTTTTTAATATCTTCAAAGTTTTTACCATTATGTAATTTATCTTTGATCATGGATATTGAATTATAAATCATTTCAGCTTTTTTTAAAGATTCTGGGGTAAGCTTATTTAGTCTTGAGCTTAATGCAATATTATTTTTATTTCTAACAGTATCAACAGATATAATTTTAATATCTGGATAAAATGTTTTAGTAATATATTTTATTAAAAGAAGTTGTTGATAATCTTTTTTGCCAAAACAGGCAAAATCAGGATGAAATATTCGAAAGAGTTCTTGTATAATTTTATAGACACCTAAGAAATGTCCCTTTCGATATTTACCACATAGATGCTTTGTAAATTTAGGTAAATCAATTTTTAATTCAGACTCTTCAATAAGTATTTCCTCATTTGGAATAAAAACAATGTCTACATTATTTTTTTTACATAATTCTATATCATGATCGTATGATTTAGGATAAGACTTAAAGTCATCTATTTGATCAAACTGTAGCCTATTAACATAAATAGTTACGATTCTTTTTGTTTCACTGGATGCTCTTTGTATCAAGCTCAAATGGCCATGATGAAGATTGCCCATAGTTGGTATTAATGAAATTTTATATGATTGCTTTATATCATTAACTAATCGTAGCGCTTCATTTACTGAATTAATTATAATCATTATTCTTATTGTCTTGAAAGTCTATGATCAAGTCTTTTATTAGATCATAGTTATCATTGGTAAGCGATGTAATGGTATTAAAACTTATTCCAAGCAAGTCATAAATTACCGCAACCTGACCATCTAAATCTGGACCTGACCCTATTCCGATAACAGGCGATTTACATGATTGTCTTATACTTTTTGCTAACGTATCGTCTATACATTCGAGAAGAATTACTTCTACTCCATAATTATCAATATATTTAGCTAATTGGAAGAGGTCATTGCGTTCAGATGTTGTCTTCCCGTATTTACGAAAGTTCGTCTTTTTCATAACACTTTGTGGCAATAACCCAATATGAGCACAAATAGGAATTTTGTTATCAATAAGGTGCTCCATAACTTGTAGATTATTTTCACTAATTTCAATTTTAATTAAATCAGCTTTAGATTCTTTAATAACTAATTTGCTATTCTCTAGAGCTTGATCTTTAGTGTTGTAAGTATTTTTTGGTAAGTCTATCATCAATGCAGAATTTTTGATTCCAGAGCTAACACACTTTGAATGATATATTATGTCATTCAGTGTCACATCATGAGTAGATTTGTTACCTTGAATAACTTGCCCTAGTGAGTCGCCAACTAATATTAAATCAATATTTAAAGAATCAAGAAACTTACTAATAGATGCATCGTAGGCTGTAATACATGTTAAATTTTTACCTTTCGAGTAAGCTTTATGTAAATTCTTCAATTTAGACATTTTTAATACTTGATACAGGGTTAAAATATTTTTTACCTTTTATATCTGAAGATATTTCTGATATTAGTAATTGATAGTCTTTATCATTATTAATGTTGACATTACTTGTATTAATTATTAAAACGGGTGATTGATTATAATTATGAAAATGATTCATATACATCTCATTAACTGACTCTATATATTTCCTAGTAATACTTCTCTCAAATTCTAAACCTCTTGATTTAATTCTATCAAGAAGAATATCAGTAGAAGCTTGTAAATATATAATTAAATCTGGCTTTGGCGGAGTAAAGTTTAATTTATTTTTTATATTTGTATACATATCAAACTCTAAATCTGATAAGTTTAATCTAGCAAATAGTTCATCTTTACCAAAATAAAAATCTGATACTAAAAGTTTTTCATTGTCTACTATAGAAGATATTTGCTCATATCGCTTTAATAAGAAATATATTTGAGTTACAAATGAATTTGATTTTCTATCTTCATAAAATGATTTTAAAAATGGGTTATCAGAGTAACTCTCAAGGAGGATATTATAATCCATAGTGTTTGATATTTTTTTAGCAAGAGTAGTTTTACCTACCCCTATGGCTCCCTCTATTGAAATATATTTTTTATCTACCATTAGATTCTTCTAATCAAGCTTGTAATTTTTCCATAAAGCGGAATTTCATAACCGTATCCTGTTATTTCATACAATGGTAATAGAACAAATTCTCTATACTTTACGCCTGGATGAGGTATCGTTAATTTTTTGGTATCCATTATAAGTTTATCGTATATTAGTATGTCTAAATCTATACTTCTTGGGCCCCATCTTCTAGTCTTTTTTCTATTATGTAACTTTTCTAGGGCTTGCAGCTTTAAAAGCAATTCATCTGGTTTCAGTGCAGTTTTGATTTCGACAACTGCATTAATGAAATTAGGCTGAAGTTTCGGTCCAAGAGGAGATGTTTCATATAGACTTGATTTCTTGACTACAGTCGTTTCTGTAATTCTATTGATTTGTTTAATTGCTGAACTTACTCTATAGATTGGGTGATTCTGATTACTGCCAATTCCTATATAAACTTGATTCAATTTAATGACTATTTAAGCTTTTCTTTGATTCTTGCAGATTTACCTGATCTTTCGCGTAGATAATATAATTTTGCTCTTCTAACATCTCCTTTTCTTTTTACTTTGATGTTATCGATTAGAGGGCTATGAGTTTGAAAAACTCGCTCTACGCCTTCTCCATAAGAAATTTTCCTTACCGTGAAAGATGAGTTTATCCCCCTATTTTTAATAGCAACTACAACACCCTCAAAAGCCTGTATCCTTTCTCTTTTTCCTTCTTTGACTTTCACGGAAACTACCACTGTGTCTCCCGGAGAGATTTCAGGAAAGGTTTTTATCTGCTTTGATGTAACTTTTTCTATTATTTTACTCACTGCTATTAGTCCTTCTGATCATCGATAAATTCTTGGAGTAGTCTATCATCTTCTTTTGAAAGATTCACCTCTTTTAATAAGTCAGGTCTTTTTAGCCAAGTATTTCCTAGTGAATGCTTTCTTCTCCATTTTTTAATGAGTTCATGATTCCCAGAGATTAATATATCTGGTACTTCTAAGCCATCAATTGATTCTGGCTTAGTGTAGTGTGGATAATCGAGTAGGCCTTCACAAAATGAGTCACTTTGAATTGATGCGACATCTTCAGCAACTCCAGGAACTAACCGAGTAATTCCTTCAACTACTATAGCAGTTGGCAGCTCTCCTCCAGATAGAACGTAATCTCCAATTGAAAGCTCCTCGTCTACAAGGTTATCAATTACTCTTTGATCTACTCCTTCATACCTACCACATATAAAACTAATATCTTGATATTTATATATTTCATCGAGCTTTGATTGAGTAATTTTTTTTCCTTGTGGAGAGAAATAATAACATTTTTTACTGTTAAGCTTATCTAAGGCTGACTTAATTGGTTGATACTGTAATACCATGCCTGGTCCTCCTCCATAGGACTTGAAATCGACACGATTATGTTTATCTGTACTATGATCTCTAAGATTTTCAATATTAATTTGAATTAAATTTTTTTCAATTCCTTTTTTAATCAAGCCATGATTTAAGAAGGATTCGAAGAAATCTGGATAAATAGTAATTATATTAAAACGCATCATCACTAAGCATTATAGATGTCTTTGATATTTCAATAAAGTTACTCTTGATGTATGCAACATATTTCACATTTTCCTGGTCTTTTATTACTAAAACATCATTAGCGCCATTATTGAAAATAAAATCTACAACTCCAATATATATTTTACTAGAGTCATACACTTTGAGTCCCTCGAGATCTCTCCAATAATATTCATTTGATTTTAATTTTATCAATTCATTTTCATGCATATATATATTTAATCCGATAAATTTCTCTACATCATCAATAGAATCATAGTTTTCTAATTTTATTATAATTTTTTTAGGCATAACTTTAAGATCTAATATATTTATACTTATTTTCTCTCCCGTATGATAAATAAATACATTGTAGTTTTTAATATAATTTACCGGCAAGGTATATGATTCAATTGACAGCCAACCATCTAAACCATGTGTCGACATAATTTTGCCTACAGTAACGGTTGAGGTTTTTTGCATTTGAAGGCTGAAAGATTAGTCTTTTTTTTCTTCAGCAGGTGCTGCTTCAGCTTTTTCTTCAGCAGGTGCTGCTTCAGCTTTTTCTTCAGCAGGTGCTGCTTCAGC
>MDSZ01272404.1_pt1 | contig 17589 bp, 28 predicted proteins | sample 811201 | NCBI WGS metagenome assembly MDSZ01 (sample SAMN05326647, study PRJNA326480) | marine metagenome | isolation source: seawater | place: Indian Ocean: North | collected 2010
AAGGGATTGTAATATCTTTTTAGATGGTTTATAGCAACACGTGTCTTACCAACACCCATTGATATCCCTAAACCACATCTTTCATGCGCTACAGCTGTCTGCAACGCATCATTCTGTACAACTTCTCTGTTTGTCATATGAATAAATACATTAATAGTATACCTAAGAATGATAGACCACAGATAATTAGCATAGCATTTCTTGTTTGCCTATTAGTTTTTGTATTTTCTATACTAACTATAAGCCAAGTTATTCTGCTCTTTGCCATCTCTGGACAATCAGTATCAAGTAATTCTTTAATTGCGTATAAATCTTTTGAGATTCTTTCTAATTCCATAATTTTTTTAATTGGTTAACCTAGATATAGAATATCCAAGTTCTATTGCTTCTTGCGGATTCTCTTCTATCCATTGATGACATGACCTACACACAGGTAACCATGTATCAACAACAAGATGATATTTACCTCTACCTTTTTTATGATGTACTTCTGTTGCTTGAACTGTACATCCTGGTAGTCCTGCATTACATACTGGATTCTCAGACAGAAAGGACTTACGTATTATAGTGTAAGCCCTATCCTTCTCTTGCATCTTTACAGATTTTGCCTGAGGTTTCTTATATTTCCTGTAGTAATTAGATTTAAAGTTATCTTCTGCTTTAATTTTGAACCAACAAATCTTACAATACTTATTGCCTTTATGGTTTTTCCATATAACTTGCTCAGTATCACAGCTATAGCATAACTTTTTTTTAATTTTCATGCTGCTTTTAGTGTAAGAAATGTTCTAGGTAATAATCCTTTTTGCATAAATCTAATTATAACATCTTCATAAGTGATTCCAAGGTCCTTAAGGGACATTGTATTAGTATAATCTTCAAGAACTTCATCTGGTGGTATAGATATAATATACTCTGCCATTGGTCCTGTAAAGGTTTTACTAAAATAATCATTTACTTTCTTATTACAAATATATTGTTTCCATAAATTGAGCTCTCTTTGTGCTCTTTTCCATACCTTTGTAATTCTTCTTTTCTTATCCCAGTGTAAACTATTTACCTCTTCTTTACTATATATGTTTAAACCATGTAGTACACGTTTAAACAAAAAATGTTGATAAGGATTAAGTTTACGGTAACTTAAGTCTTGAATTAAATTTTTAGGGTGTAATTGATACTCATCAAGTATACCATAATAGTTTAATCTTTCCTCTCTCTGCTTCAATAACTCTTTCTCTTTGGTAATTCTTAATAATTCTTTTTGATTTTCAGTAAGCATAATTAATATATATAAGGGGTTAAACAAGTGATATGGCTAGATGTAACGGGAACTACTCAGCCCCGTTACTCTAACCTAAGATTCCTGTAGTCTTATTGGTATTGTTGATCCACATTCCTCTGGAATCTTTTTATAATTCAAATTCTTCTTCAGAATCTGCTGTAATCTCTTCAGCAACAATCTCTGGCTCAACTTCATTTTCTACCTCTGCAATAGATTCTTCTAAATCTACTTGCTTTTCAGATATAATATTAGCTTTAATTGATTCTTTGATCTTGTTACTTGAATTTTTAACTATTTCATCACCATTAACGTGTTGAATTAGTGTATCTTCTCCTGATCCATCTGAAGAATAGAATACTTTTCTATAAATAGGAAGTATTTCTCCTGTCTCAGGGTCAGCAGCTTTTAATATTGGTCCATCTGCACCAGCTCTTTTCATATCTCTGTTCTGAATAGCCTCATCAGCATCTTCATTGAACGGACTTAATTGCTCTACAACATATAGTTTACCAGCAATCTCTTTAGTATGCTGTAATCCGGATGCTTCCAGATCTTCAATTGTACCAGTTAATAGGGTTGATAAGTTACTTGCACTTATAAATCCTGTAGGTGATATAGTAGTTCTCTTTTGAACTAATCTAATGTAGCCGTAATCAGGCTTGTTTTGGTTCTGACGTATAGTATTACCCATAGCATCAGCAACCACTTGGACTTTAGAGTCTTGTGACATAATTTAAATTTAAAAAAGTGAAAAATTAATTTAATCAGATATCATCTGAGTGGAAGTAGTCATCATTTAGCTTCTCTATTGTATCAATTTCATCAAGACCAGGTTCATATTCCTGTTGTTCTTTTATATCTTGAAGAGCTTCTTTACGTGCTAGAGTTGTATTTGCATATAACCCGTAGAATGGGTTTGCTACTTCTTTTGTATAAGCTGAGCCAATACCATTTAGTTCATTTACTTCTTCATCTGACATAGATAGATACTGTTCTACTGAACATTCTATAATTCTGCCATTTGGAAGTTGTAGTATCATCTTATTACATCTGAGTCAATCAAAAGTAACAAAATATATACTATTTACCTCTGTTTTTATGGGTAAAATGGTAGTTCTCATGCAAAAAATTAGCATAATAATAGCTAACATAAGACTATTTTTCTGCCAATTCTCCTAATAATATTGAATTCCTTTAGTTCTTTTATCAATCTGCTGACTTGTCTTGGACTTTTGTCAAGATAATCAGCTAAAGTTGATATAGATGGGTGACATTCTCCTTTATCTCCACAAAACACACATAATAATGCATATAATGCCTTGCTTTGTGAAGATAACTGTGGATCTGATACTACATCCCAGTTGACAATACCAAATCTTTTATATACTTTCTTCATCTAACATTTCTGGTATTTCAAAATGGAAATATGGAATGCAAGTTTTGGTAATTACTATAAGATTTGATGTGTCAAGTCTTATTCCGTCTGTAATAAGCTTTTTATTCTTATCATGACAGAATAATTCTACATGTGTACGTGTTTGAAATGGTTTGTACGCATTACCATATTCATCAATCTTCTTTACTTTACCAAATAAGTATCCATCTTCCATCAATCCCATATCTAACATGACATCCATGTCTATTTTAGACTCAATCCATGTTGAATCTTGATGAAATTTTACATAATCACCACCAATTGGAGGTACATATTGATGTTTTAACTGGGCCAACATTATAAACATGCTTTTTTGCTCTGTTGATAATGACTGCATTAAGAATTCTACTAGGTTTATTTTATTAACACCGCCTACCACTTGATCAGCAATCAATTGATAGGCAGTATTATGTGGAATAGGAACTTCTACTTGTTTCGCCATCTCTTTAAATCATTTATGTGAAAACTATAATTAGGTGTAGAAACATGTGTCATGTAAGATTCAAGTGCATACCATACTGACCCATCTGCTGGGTTTCTAAGTATGTATTGCTCTTGTGCAGGCATAAAGCTCTCTGCTAACATGAAATATTTATGAGATGTCTCTGGCTCAACCAAAACATCTACAACGCTTACAACATGTCCAGGAAAGCCTCCTACTACAAACATATCACCTGGTTCAATGTCCCATACTGGAACTGAATATAAATCATATTCTGATATAGACCAAGAATTAGCATATGCCCATACTAAGTCTAACCATTTCCTAAAGTTATCACAGTTATCTTCTCTTTCTTTCTTCTCCAACCATTCTAAATAGTTGTATACTGTTCCATCTGCTCCTGTAAATACCAATCTATCCAGAAATCCAGCTTCATAATTATAGTTTGCCCATAAATACATTGCTGCATCTGCACATTGGTGCAAGTCTAATGGTCCTATATCATAGTCAAAGACAGCCACTGCTCTGTGAGATGTCTGTCCACTGTGATATTTGACAACATTATCTTGTTTTAATGGATGGTTTCTAATAAACTCAGAGTATGCATCCATATATCTATCATAATTTTTAGCATCCTTTGGAACTTCAAAGAATGTTTTGATAGTCTTATTCTTAAATGTTTGTGCTTGTACATTGCTAAATGACAACAGTACTACACATAATAATATTAAATTTTTCATCTGTATTGTTATTAAAGGTGATTCAAGGGGAGTTGTATTGTGATGTTTCAACTAACTAAAAACTAAACTAACACTATTACTATGAAAGGGTAACTCCCCTATCTTCACCATGGTTATCACTTACCTAACCAATTCCTTAGCCTTAATACTAATGTTAATATAGTAATTAATACTATGTTATTATTAGTATGTCACCAATGACTACTTTTTGTATTTAATTTGTATAATACAAAGCGGTAGTATTAGCACAAGCGCTCCATCTGACAACCCAAGTGATAATCCAATCACAGGTTGGTATTCTATTTTTACGGTAGGTAAGATTGTAATATTATCAAGCATTGCATAAAATGCTATACTTGATACAAATGCATATATGACAAGCATTACGCTTGTTATGCCAATTCCAATGCTGTTATTTGTCAATACAAATAGTATCCACAATACAGCATTCACTGGCTGAAGCCCTACTAGTAGGAACTTCACCAGTTTTCTAAAAGTATTTCTCATAATTTATAATTTTAACAACGAGTCATCTTTTGTTTCTTAGCATTCCAACATTTCTGTGTCTTGTAATATTTCTTTTTACTTTTACACATGCCACGTTGGCTGCTACATGACGTTAATACTGGACCAAATATAAATATGGCCAATAATATATATAATAACTTTTTCATTAGGCGTATGATATTATGAGGTTAAGCAAGTTGTCACTGTCATGATCTATATTAATAAGATCATTATCAAGTGCAAGCTGTCTTAGCCCCTGGTTAAACAATAACTCATTCTTGAGTTCTACGTCATGAGGATAAGTACAGTCCTCAAGTCTAACAAGCTTATGGTCTCCGTATTCATCCCAGAAATTTACCATATTCTTGTTGGTTGTTGGGTACAATTGTATCCCAATTTCATTACTATGCTTTACAAAAGCATTTGGTTTATTTATAATTATTCTCATAATTGGTAAGTGATTAGGTGGCACTTTTAGTTGAGGTAAGTGCCATAGACCTCATTCCATTATCTGGTTGTTGAGTATATCCATCACATCCACCATATGTCTGGTGCTTAGACGATTGTTACTCATATCAATCAGATGATAACCATCCTTGTAACTGTATTTTACATTACATGGATATTTACCTCTAACAATAGATACTGTATCAGGTTTTACTTGATACTTTTTGCTTATAGCAAAAACTAACTTATCATTAGAGTTACAATTGAACAAGACCTTGCCTTGCTCACCGTAGAGTTGCGTAAACTCACTCATAATTTTATTGCGGTTACTATGCTTATCATATAAGAGATAAGACAACATATATATATAAAGCCAACACACTAGTCATGACTTAACTAGAGTTGCGTATTGGTATTGCTTAAGCCATCTCTCTAGTCTTGGTATTAGCTATGTATATATATACTGTCCTATAATTTATTTTCTGTGTTGCAATGTGGTAAAATGTGGGTATTTGACCTCACATTAATTGTGCAACGCACACATTTTTATTCTTTTATTTAACAAAAACATTGTCAATGAGGAACTAAATGTTAAAAAGGAGGAACTTATCCTCCCTTTCTCTTAGTGTGCCCAATACAAGTTATCAAACTCTTTACCTGTTTCTTGGTTCACTACTTTCTTTTCAGTAATTTCTAATGATGGGATTTCATCTCCTACCTTTAGTGTAGTACTGAAGTGTTGTGCGTCCTCAGGGCTTATGACAGTCTGGGCAAATTTAATATTACCAGAGTTCATTTGCTGTCTGACTTGGACTTTTCTGCCAGCAATTTCTTTAGTGACAGTTTGCACTTCGCTTACTGGCTCTGTGCTTGTAATAAGGAGTTTACCTCCTTGTGAAATTTTAAAATAGTACATAATAAATAATTTTTAAAGATTGAACATAATTTTAATGCGGGGTACCAACCACGCAGACCACAGCTGGGGAGCAAAATAGTAGTACCTCTTGACAATGCTAAATACACAACATTGCTTGGACGGGGAATAAAATTTTTGTATTTTGGTTGTATAGACATAAGGCTTATGGATCAAGAAGAATACACGGGTGGCAAGTCAGTTGAGGAAATGCAAGAGGAGCAAGAGCTCTTAGAAAATGCATATACTAACTCTTATTTATTCCTAACAAATAAGGTTGACATGGATTATGTATTAGAGGCTAGTGATAGTAAGTTTGGGTTCGTACTTGCACATAATACTCATTTGGGCCCTAGTAAAATGGAACTAGAGAACATGATTCTCCACTTTATAGAGACTGAAGAGTATGAAAAGTGTGCAGATCTTAAGAAGATATTGAATATAGAATATCCTGAGTCAGTCAATGAAAGTATAGATCAGTGGTTATGACAGAGTATAGTATAAAAAAATTAGGATTTGAAAAATGCATCGTAGATAAGAATGATAGTGGACTAGATCATGACGTACACTATTATACTTATAACGTAGGAAACGTATGTTTTATATCTAATGATAGTGGTAACGGCCAAGGAAAAAGACTTTGGTACGTAGAAATACCTGACGCAGAAGTTATATTCTATGACGTAAAGGACTTAAGATGTGTTATAAAGTGTCTAGAAAGAAATAAGATATGAGTAAAGCAATACTAAAATTTGAAGTGCATGAAGCTGGTGATGGGTCAAGTGAATTTAAAATTATTGAGATAGTAACTGACAGAACACCAGAGTGGACTATGTCTCAATACTTAAGAAACAGAGTTAACACTACAATGAAACATCTTTACTCAGTACCATTTGCAGAATCAGAAGAAAAAAGTAATGGATAAGTATATATATAGGGCTAAGTTAGTAAGAGTAGTGGATGGGGATACCTTTGATGCTATGATTGACCTGGGGTTTGACACATGGATCAAACGTAGAATCAGACTTAAAGGCGTAGATACGTGGGAATCTAGAACTCGTAATAAAGCTGAAAAGAAAAAAGGTCTAGCCGCAAAAGCACGAACAAAAGAAATACTTGTAGATGTAAGCTGTGATTCTGGTTTATGTAGACTCAAATCATATGGAACCGGTAAATATGGACGTGTACTAGGGGAAGTATACGTAAAAGACGCAGATGGAAATGAATTATGTCTTAATCAAACGTTAATAGATGAAGGACATGCCTACGTATATAACGGAGGAAAGAAACAAGTCTTCACTAATTAATCTTCTTTAAACTTTTATTATTTAAACTTTATTTATATATTTGTTATATAAGTTTAATTTAAAACCAATAATTATGGCAGATTTATCAAATGAGGTAGCTCAAGAAGAGTTATCACCAGAAGAGATTGCTCAAAGAAAGCAAGAATTAAGTAATTTTTACAAAGACAATGTAAAACATCTTAAGATTCAGTTAGAATATGAAACATTACTTACTGATATAGAAGAACAAAGAGCTAAAAGAATGCAAGCTACTATGTTCTTAGCGCAAGCATTTAACAAAGATACACAAGAAAACCCTGAAGCATGAAATTATTAAAGTTAGGCAGCACGGGACCAGAAGTACATAGATTACAAACTGTTTTGAAACTTACACAAGACGGTGTATTTGGTCCTGCCACAGAAAAAGCTGTTATCAGATTTCAATTAGCTTATGATTTAACACCAGATGGTATAGTAGGAAACTCTACATGGGAGCGTTTGATGATAGGTGGTACATATCAAGAAGAAGCTATTGATGAAGATACAGATAATCAGTCAGGTATTTGGGAAACTAAGTACGGACAAACTATACATAGATACTATTTACCTAAAGGAGAATATTTAGATGGACCTATTCCTAATGAGTATGCATTTTTACATCATACAGCAGGAAGACATAACCCATTTAAAGTAATTGATTACTGGGGTAGAGATGATAGAGGTAGAGTAGCTACTGAGTTTGTGTTAGGTGGTAAATGTTCACAAACAGGTAGTGATATACATGATGGTACTATGGTGCAGGCTTTTCCTGAAGGAGGATATGGTTGGCATTTAGGTAAAACAGGAAGTGGTCATATGAATAGACACTCTACAGGTATTGAGCTTTGTGCATTTGGTCAACTAAAAGATGGTAAGACTTACGTTAATACATCAGTTCAAGAAGATCAAATTTATAAACTTAAAGAACCTTTTAGAGGTTATACAGAATTTCATGCATATACTGATAAACAAATAGAAGAAACAGCAAAGTGGATTAAGTATATTGGTGAAAGAGATCAAATAGATGTAAGAATAGGTTTAAAACAATGGATACAAAAATATGGTCCAGCAAAAGCATTTGATTTCCAAGAAGATGCTTTTTATGGTAAAGTAAAAGGTTTATTAACTCATACTAATGTAAGAAGAGATAAGACTGATTGTTATCCAGATGAGAGACTTGTAGATATTATTTTGAGTTTATAATATGGCATTAGTAAATAAAGTAGATTTTAAGAAACAGATAAGTCTGGATGATTCTATAAAGTTTCAAATAGTAACTTATTGTTTTTTCAATAACATTCTAATTAGTCATACAGATAGTAAACTTCTTTCTGAGTTAGCAAAACAATCAGGAGTAGAGTTGACTAAATTTTGTATATACTTAACAGAAAATAATATTTTTAAAAGCAATCAATCTGCTAGAAATGCTGTAACTAAGGCAGAGAAAAAAGGATTAATTGTAAAAAATGGAGTTAACAAAAAGACAATTAAGTTAAATAGTGACATGAATGTCCAAGTTGAAGGAATGGTTTTGCTAGATTACAAAATTTTAGGGCGTGAATCCAAAGAGTCATAAAAATTTTAAGGATCAGATTGCTGAAGAAGTAGGAGTTCATCCAAAAGTTGTAGATGATTTTATAACTTTTTATTATTCAAAGCTTAGAAAGTCTTTGTCAACCTTAGAATATCCTAGAGTGATGGTAGATGGGCTTGGTACTTTTTTTATTAGAAAAAGAAAACTAGAAACAGCTATTAAAAAGAATAAAAGCATTTTAGGTAATTTAAAAAAAAGAACCTATAAAGGATATGAAAAGACATACGCAATAAATAAAAAGCTAGAGGAGATGGAATCTGCTCTTAAAATTGTTAATGAGAATATAGAGAAAAAGAAAGAATTTAAAAAAAATAAAAATGCCAATAAGTAAATATTTCCAAGCTTTAAAAAATATCAATGAGATATATGATGGAGTTAAAAATAATTTATTTAAAAAAGAATATGTAGAAGTTATTGCTAATTCAAGACTTGACATTTGCAAAAAATGTAAAGAGTTTGATACTAAAGGTAGTAATTGTTTAGCCCCAGGAACACAACCATGTTGTAGTTTATGTGGTTGTTCAATGCAGTTGAAAAGTAGATCTTTATCATCTGATTGTCCTGCGGGTAAATGGGAGGCATTATTAACAGAAACAGAAGAAAATAATTTGTTTAAAGATGAAATTTAATTATATATACAAAGAAGAAACCACTACATTTGAGAATAATGATAAAAATGGTATGTGGTATACTACAGTAAGTTTGTAATATGGCAATAGTATTTAAAGAAGAAGGACATAGTTATCAGAGCATTGATCAAGATAAAATAAATTGGTTAAGTGTTACTGGATTAGTGGGCATGTTCAAACCTAAGTTTGATGCAAAAGCACAAGCTAAGAAGTCTTCTAAGAATAAACGTTCTAAGTGGTATGGTATGACAGAAAAAGAAATACTACAAGCTTGGAAAAATGAAACTGATAGAGCAATAAAACTAGGTAATTTTTATCATAATCAAAGAGAAGCTGATATTATTGAATGTGATACAATAACTAGATATGGTTGTACTTTACCTATATTTAGACCAGAGTTTGATGATAAAGGAGGCAAGCTTGCACCAGATCAAAAGCTAGTTAATGGTATTTATCCTGAATTATTAGTATATTTAAAGTCAGCAGGTCTATGTGGTCAAGCAGACTTAGTAGAAATTGTAAATGGATATATTAACATAACAGATTACAAGACCAATAAAGAAATAAAAGAGAAAGGATTTACTAATTGGGAGGGTATTACAAGCAAAATGTACAATCCTGTAAGTCATTTAGATGATTGTAATTTAAATCATTATAACTTACAATTGAGTATTTATGCGTATATTATTAAAAAGCACAACCCTAAACTAAGAGTTGGTAATCTTAAAATTCAACATGTTAAATTTAAACAAGTTGGAGTTGATAAAAATGGTTATCCTATCAATGAGCATATTGATGGAGAGCCTGTAATAGAAGATATAAAGATGTATAACCTACCATATTTAAAAGATGAAGTAATTCAGCTTATAAAGTGGATAAAAGAAAATAGATAATGGCTAAAGTAGAACTTGATCAAGTATTTATATACAGAGGAAATAACAATAAATTTAAAACTAAAACAAGAAAGTGTACTATACATTCAGAATTAATATCATTTGTAGGTAGATTCTTTGATGTTACAGATAAAGAGTTTAAAAAAGATATTTTTGTATTAAACTTTTATTCCTTTTTTGGACCTATTATGGTTAAAAGTGATTATAATGCTTTATTATCAATTATGAATGATGATGCTTATTTTGTTGTAATAGATGGTTCAGGTGGAACAATTGGAAATAATGATACAGGGGGAGGATATTCTGGTAGTGGTACTGGTGGTAATACTTGTACAGCTTATAAATCTAGTGCTGTGACAAACTTTAATGGGGCATGTTTATCTACATTAAATCAAACATATTACCACAATGGTAGTGGTTCTTTACCTGTTGTTGGAAACAGAGTATATTCAAATAATGGTTGTTCTGTTAATTTAACAGATGGCTATTATGGAATAGGTCCACAGTCAGTAAGTGTTCCAACAGATTTTATAAGAGTTATAAATGGATATGTTATATCTGTTACACAATGTATAGCGCAAGTACCAGAACCATAGGAATATGCTAGAAAGATGGGAGATTCATTTAGGCATGGTGCCAGGATTTATATTCGGTTATAGATCTTATGTAGACCAAGAAGAATGTAAAGTAGAACATGTTCTTTATCTTGGTATTGTAGATATTTCACTAAGTTTATATTATGATTGTTAGATTATTTGATATACAAAATGGCAAAGCAGTACCAACTGAACATTGCTATACTTTAAAGTTTTTAAAGGATATTATGGAAGATTATCCTGATACATATATGCAAGTTTATCAGTATTTATTTTATATGGCTTGTCCTAATCCAGATTTAAATCCTTTTTTTAACTTACCAGAGCATGAAAAAGAAGATATAATAATAGAAGAAATTGAATTAGAAGAGTCAACAGAAGATTCTAAAATAAGATATTCTCTTGACATGTGTAAAAAATTATATGAAACACCTACCTACAGAGCTTATGTTGGTATAAAATCTATGTTAGATAGACTTGCTAAGTACATGGAGACTACACAGATTGAGCATGGTAGAGATGGTAATATAAACTCTATGGTAAATGCAGCTGCTAAGTTTGAACAAATAAGACAGTCATACAAAGGTGCATTTACTGATATGAAATCTGAGCAGGAAAGTTCTGTCCGTGGTGGTCAAGGCCTTGCTTATGATCAAATGTAAATTTAAATTATAAATTATGAAAACCAAAGTTATACCAGTAGGTAATAGAGTACTTATAAAAAAGAAAAAAGCAGATGAGTTTTTTCCAGGAACAAAGATTATAATTCCTGACGCAGCAAAAGAAGAAGACTACAAAGGTCATGTAGTTGGTGTTGGACCTGATGTAGAAAAAACAATAAACGTAGGAGACTTAGTTCAATACGCTGATTATGCTACACCAACTGTAATGAAACACATGGGTGAAGACCATCTACTAATAGCAGCAGGTGATATCTTTGCTGTTATAGTAAATGAGTAAAGTTATTCCAACATATTTAGACGGTGAATGGACCACAACTGAGTTTAAGTCTGATGAAGACTTAGCAAAATTTGTGTTATCTATTTTTAAAGAACCTGGTAAATATAACTTTGATGAAACATCTTTCTTATTTAATGCTGAAGCACGAAAATTTAATACACAGGGTTTTTATTGCGGTGCACCCTTTAGATCAAAAGACTTTATGTCTTACTGGGATGATCAAAAAAATAAGTGTAGAACTGGTGTAATATATACTACTAAAGGTAATACATGGTTTATTACTAGAGATTATTACATGTGGTTAAACTTCTTACCAATTTATGACAAAGAAGAAAAGAAGTATGGTTTTGCCAAAGTTAGAGATGCCCAATATCATATGGCTCTCTATGAAATACTAGCTGAATTAAATAACAAGCATTGTGCAATTCTTAAAAAACGTCAGATAGCCTCATCATATTTTCACATGGCTAAGATTATTAATACATATTGGTTTGAAGAAGGATCAGTATGTAAGATAGGTGCATCACTCAAAGATTACATAAATGATAAAGGCTCATGGAAGTTTTTAGATGAATACAAGACTTTTTTAAATGAGCATACAGCATGGTATAGACCGTCAACCCCTGAGAAAGTTTTATTATGGGAACAAAAGATTGAAGTACGTGTTAATAATAGAAAAACTGCACGTGGTTTAAAATCTAAGATACAAGGTGCGTCATTTGAAAAGAATGCAACAACTGGTGTTGGTGGACCTACAACTTATTTCTTTCATGAAGAAGCAGGTATTGCACCTAAGATGATGGATACGTATGAATACCTTAGACCTGCTATGTCTTCTGGTATGATGACAACCGGTATGTTTATAGCTGCTGGGTCAGTTGGAGACCTTGAACAATGCAATCCTCTAAAAGAGATGATTCTTAATCCTACAGTCAATGATATATATGCCGTAGAAACTGATTTAATGGACGCTGACGGCACAACTGGACTTGCTGGACTATTTATACCAGAACAGTGGTCAATGCCTCCTTATATTGATGATTTTGGAAATAGTAAAATAGAAGAAGCATTAGAATCTATTATTTTAGAAAGAAAAAAATGGAAGAGTGAACTTACACCAGAACAATTTCAGTTAAGAATATCTCAGAAACCTATGAATATTGCTGAAGCTTTTGCTTACAGAAAACAATCTATATTTCCACAAGGTATTTTACAGAAGCAACTTAAGATGATAAGTGACAAAGAATACAGTTATGAACATATAGAACTAGAAAGAGATCAAGATGGTATAACTGCTAGGAGAAGTAATAGACTACCTATCAGTAAATTTCCAGTTGATAAGAAACAAAGTAATAAGGAAGGTGTACTAGTAGTATGGGAGAGACCTGTAAAAAATCCAGAGTTTGGTGCATATTATGCATCTATTGACCCTGTGTCAGAAGGTAAGACAACAACGTCTGACTCACTCTGTAGTATTTTTGTTTATAAGAATCCTATTGAAATAAGAAGAGAAACTCCTGATGGTATTGAAACAATAATAGAAAAAGATAAAATAGTTGCTGCATGGTGTGGTAGATATAATGATATAAATAAAACTCATGAACAATTAGAAAAAATTATAGAATGGTATAATGCTTGGACAGTTGTTGAGAATAACATATCCTTGTTTATTCAGCATATGATAGCAAAAAGAAAACAAAAATATTTAGTACCTAAAGCACAAATTTTATTTTTAAAAGATATTGGCTCTAACAGAACAGTATATCAAGAATATGGTTGGAAAAATACAGGTACATTATTTAAGAATCATTTGATATCATATGCCATAGAATTTTTAAGAGAACAGATAGATGAAGAGACTGATATAAATGGAGCAGTGATAAGTCAAACATTAGGTATAGAAAGAATACCTGACCCTATGCTATTAAAAGAGATGATTGCTTATTATCCTGGTTTAAACGTAGATAGACTTGTTGCTTTCTCAGCATTGATTGCTTTTGCAAAAGTCCAACAATCTAACAGAGGATACCTTAAAAGGCGTGAATCAACATCAAAATCCTTGGATAATCAAGAAAATTTGTATAAATTAAAGTATAGTGCGTTCAGAAATATAGGACGTAATAAAGGCATAGGAAGAACCAGAAAAAGATCCGGATTTAAAAATATAAGATAGCATGAGAGTATTTAATGCAATGCAACTCAAGGCAGGGGCCAAAAAAGAAGGAGGACATGTATCCTCATCTCTTACACAGCCAATTCAGTTTTTACCTGCTAATAAAAAGAATGATGATTGGTCTGCTTGGAATCTAGATTGGCTAGAATTACAAGGCATGGAATTCCTGCGTAGAAATGCAAGAAAACTTCTTAAGAATTATAAACTAGCAAAAGGTATTATTGATAAAAAAGATTACATTGTTGAAGAAGATAATGACCACAAAGAGTTATTAGATGTTTTAACAAAAGAAGATGAGTCAGCATTAGAACTTAAATTCTATCCTATAATACCAAATGTAATTAATGTTTTAAGTGGTGAGTTTTCAAAAAGATTTTCTAAAGTTCAATTCAGAGCTGTTGATGACACATCTTACAATGAAATGCTTGAAGATAAAAGATCACAAGTAGAACAAGCTTTACTTGCAGAAGCCTCTCAAAAGCAATTATTGAAAATGTTAGAGATGGGTTTAAATCCTGAGTCAGAAGAGGCAAAGGAAATGATGGATCCAAATAAGCTTAAATCTTTACCTGAAATAGAAGATTACTTTACAAAAAGTTATAGAAGTATGGTAGAAGAATGGGCAACTCATCAAATGAATGTAGATGTAGAAAGATTTAAAATACAAGAACTAGAAGAAAGAGCTTTCCGTGATATGCTAATAACTGATAGAGAGTTTTGGCATTTTAGAATGATGGAGGATGATTATGATGTTGAATTATGGAATCCAGTATTAACTTTTTATCAAAAGTCTCCAGATGTAAGATATATATCAGATTCTAATTACTGTGGCAAAATGGATTTAATGACTGTTGCAGATGTTATAGATAAGTATGGATATCTAATGAATGAGAAACAACTCAAGTCTCTCAATAAAATCCATCCAGCAAGATCATCTATGTATCAATTAAATGGCTATCAAAATGATGGTGCATATTATGATGCAACTAGATCACATGCTTGGAATACAAATAGTCCAAGCTTAAGTTATAGACAATATATAAGTAACTGGTCAGATGATCCAGCCAGGGGTGGGGATATAGTTAGTGCAATTCTTAATGAAGGAGAGGATGTCATGCAATGGGGAGAGGGTGATCTAATGCGTGTAACCACGGTCTACTGGAAAACGCAAAGGAAGGTTGGACATCTTACCTGTATTAAAGAAGACGGTCAAGTAATGCAAGAAATTATTGATGAAACATTTAAGGTTACAAAAAAACCTATATATGATACAAGTCTTATTAAAAATAAATCAAAAGAAAATTTAGCAGAAGGTGAGCATATAGATTGGATTTGGATTAATGAAGTTTGGGGCGGCGTGAAGATTGGTCCTAATTCTCCTACAGGTTGGCGTTCTGAGATGGGTAATAATGTTGATCCTATATATTTAGGTATTGATAAAAAGAAACCAGGCAAATTACCATTCCAATTTAAAGGAGATAAAACTTTATATGGTTGTAAACTACCAATAGAAGGTAGAGTATTTTCTGATAGAAATACAAGATCTACATCTTTAGTAGATTTAATGAAAGCATATCAAGTAGGTTACAATATGGTTAATAACCAGATTGCTGATATCCTAGTTGATGAACTAGGTACTATAATTATGTTTGACCAAAATGCTTTACCGCGTCATGGTATGGGTGAAGATTGGGGCAAAAATAATTATGCAAAAGCATTTGTAGCAATGAAAGATTTTCAAATGCTACCACTTGATACATCAATTACTAATACAGAAAATGCAACTAACTTCAATCATTATCAAACTCTAAACATGGAGCAAACTAATAGATTGATGTCAAGGATACAACTTGCTAATTATTTTAAATCACAAGCATTTGAATCTATAGGAATTAACCCACAAAGACTTGGAGGCCCTGTTGCACAGCAAACTGCAACTGGAGTTACTCAAGCTTTACAGCAGTCATATTCTCAAACTGAAACTTATTTCATTAATCATTCAGATAATCTTATGCCAAGAGTACACAAAATGAGAACTGACTTAGCACAGTATTACTATAGTAACACTCCAAGTGTGAGGTTACAATATATTTCTACCAATGCAGAAAAAGTTAATTTTGTTATTAATGGTACTCAACTGTTAATGAGAGACTTTAATATTTTTGCTACAACTAGAACAAATCACAGACAAGTACTAGATCAATTAAAACAAATGGCACTTACAAATAATACAACAGGTGCAAGCATATATGATTTAGGAAATATTCTTAAAGCTGATTCAATTGCTGAAGTAACTGACATCTTAAGAGATTCAGAAATTAAAACTGAGCAAATGAGACAGCAAGAAATGCAACAACAACGTCAGATGCAAGAACAACAATTAGAAGCAGCTGCAAAAGAAAACCAGTTAAAATTAGAATTCCAAGCTAATGAGTCAGATAAAGAAAGACAAAAAGATATAACTGTTGCTGAAATTAGAGCTGCAGGATATGGTTCAATGATGGATGTCAATAAAAATGAAGTATCTGATTACAAAGAAGCTATGGATGATATCAGAAAAACTTCTCAATATAGAGAGCAGATGAACATGAAGCGTGAACAAAACGCTATTAAGAATGCTAATGCTCAAGCAAAGCTACAAGTTGATAGAGAAAAGCTAGCTACACAACGTGAAATTGCTAACAAAAACTTACAAATTGCAAAAGAGAATAAGAATAAATATGATGACAAAAATTAATTTATAAAAAGATTTTTTAGTATTAGCTATATATTGCTGAAAAAATAAAAAATAATCAAATTTTATAAGTTTACATGTCATTTTTAATTCTTATATTGTATATGTACATGATAATATTATTAATTTTAAACCAACTGTATTATGGCACAAACAGAAAAAAACCAGGAAACTACTGTAGAACAAGTAGATATTAACATTGATGAATTATTTGCTGCAGCACCAGATGCTGACGCAATTGTAACTGCAGATGTTGAAGAGAAAAAAAGTAAAAATATTTTCTCAAAAAGGGATCCTGTAGATATGAATTTTACAGAACCTAAGAAAGAAGAACCTAAGAAAGAAGAGGTTCAAGAAGAACAGAAAGAAGATGAAGTTGAAGCTAAAGAAGAGGAGAAAGAGGAGAAAGAAGTAAAAAAAGAAGAAACTGAATCTGTTGAAGATGTTCTAAACTCTTTGGATGAAGAAGAAGAAGATCAACCAAAAGAGAAAAGAGGCAGAAAGAAAATAGAAGGAATAGCTGATGTATTTGAAAAGCTAATCAAATCTGAAAAGATTGTTCCTTTTGATGATGATAAACCTCTAGCTGATTATTCAGCAAAAGATTGGGAGGAGCTAATTGATGCTAACTTGGAAGAAAAGGCTAATCAAGTTAGAAATGAAACTCCCGCTAAGTTCTTTGAAAGTTTGCCTGATGAACTAAAGATTGCTGCAAGGTATGTATTTGACGGTGGCAAGGATCTTAAAGGTTTATTTCAAACATTAGCACAAGTTGAAGAGACTAGTACAATTGATGTTAAAAGTGAAAGAGGCCAAGAGAGAGTTATCCAAGAATACCTTTCTGCAACCGGATATGGTACAGCAGAAGAGATAGCAGAGGAAATAGAAGTCTGGAAAGATTTAGGAAAGCTTGAGCAAC
>MDSZ01195099.1_pt1 | contig 17588 bp, 18 predicted proteins | sample 811201 | NCBI WGS metagenome assembly MDSZ01 (sample SAMN05326647, study PRJNA326480) | marine metagenome | isolation source: seawater | place: Indian Ocean: North | collected 2010
AATATTCGATATGCCAGTTCGTAAATCTCAGTTCATGCAGTTTACGGCACCTTGTAAGTTTCCTGACAAGTATCCAGCAATATGTCATGTGGATAATACTTCAAGGGTTCAGACGGTTTGTAAAGAGGATAATCCAGGTTATTATAGATTGATAAAAAGGTTTTATGAAAAGACAGGCTGTCCTATGGTTTTGAATACCTCATTGAATATTAAGGGTCAACCGATAGTTAACGATGAAGATGATGCTGTCGATTTTACAAAAAAATATGGTGTAAAAGTTTTTTAATGATTAAGAACATTTTTAATGAGTTAGAAAAATGGATGGTAGATAAAGGTAATGGAGATTATTTTGCAGATTATTTGACAGAGAATTATTGTGGTACTCGTCCAATAGAAGCCATCCAACAAAATAAAAAAGAAATTGAAGAGTTTGTCAACTTATTATTAAACGAGAACATAAAGGGTACAATCTTAGAAATAGGATTAGGTTATTGGGGTAGTACACATTTTTTATGGCGTTTGATATTTGATAAAATCATTACGATAGAAACTAATTACGATAGAATCCGTCAGTTTGGTTTGAATACCCAAAAATATTATGGAGAGTGGGTACTCGATGATGATAGAAGTTTTTTTATACATGGTGACTCAAGTAAACCTTCTACGGTTTCATCTTTATACAAACTATTAGATTCGGATAAATGTGATGTTTTATTTATTGATGGATTACACACATATGAGGCAGTATTTACTGATTGGTTATTATACAATCAAAAGGTCAAAGATGGTGGTATTGTAGTATTTCATGACTACAATCTAAAATGTATAGGTAAGTTTATTCATGAGTTAGAAAATGGAGATGTTGATGGTAAATTTTATGAAGTCAACAAAATAATTTATTCAAACACACAAGGTATAGCATGGTACAAAAAATAAACTTAGTTTTTTTGACAGATACTTTGGGTATAGATGGGCCTGTAAGTAGAGAGACAACTTTAGAATACTTAAAAATAAATAGTTCTACACCGACTCATGATTTTTTTACAAAAAAAATAAATGTGTTGGACAAGATTCCAAATGAAAAGTATGTTGTTTTATATGATACTTTTCACGGATTAGAATCATTCAAATCGATTTTAAGCTCAAACGAAAAGGTAAGGTCAGATTTAAAAAGTGGTCGGTGTTATTGTATATTTTTTCATACAGACATGATTGGAATGAGTTATGATAAGAATAGTCAATTCCTTTCAGAGTTCAAAAAACTATGTAATGAAAATAACATATCAGAAGAAAGTTTTGGGTTTGTTTTTCACGAGACCGTATTAAATGATGAGTTAGATTTGATGAGTCATGTGAAGTCCGATGTTGTATTTTTTAATAGAAATGCCCAATATAGTTGGTTTCCTGATGGATTTGCCAAAACTTCTAATTTAGATTACACTACACTAAATAATATTTTTACCAATGGTCATGGATACTATAGACAATTTAAGTATTGTTCCCATAACAACAACTATAAAACACATAGATGTGAGTTGTTATTATTTTTAATTAAGGAAAACATTTTAGATTGTGGGGTTAGTACTTGGTTTGGTGGGTTGGAACCCAAGGATCAAGGTATTGAAAATGTAGATTTTTCAAAGTTTAATGGTTTAAGTGGAGTAGTTGATTATAGTGAAGAGTTTGGTATGGATGTGGTCAAAACTGCAAATGAACTTATACCTTATAGTTATGATTATAAAATACACGGACTACAAGATTACTTAAATGTTATTCCTTATTTCAATAGTTACTTTAACATAATAACTGAGAGTTGTTGGGGACCTGGTTATGATAAAACATTTCCTCAAAAAATACATATTACCGAAAAGGTGTGGAAGTCTATTGTCACATATCAACCATTCATAATAATATCAACACAGAATAATTTAAAAAAGATGAAAGAGTGGGGATTTAAAACTTTCTCGCCGTGGATTGATGAATCTTATGACGACAAGGAAACATACGAAGAAAGGCTATCAATCATCCGTAGGGAAATAATACGACTTTGTGGTATGTCAAGAGAGGAACTCGACAAGTGGTATTGGGAAATGAGTGATATACTTCAATACAATGCTAAACATTTTTTAAAATTTGTTGAGGGTGAATATACAAAGTTAGAGAATCTTATAATCAAAGGTAACTCGAATGTCGCGTAAATATCTATTTACAAACGGCGATAGTTGGACATGGGGTCAAGGACTACAAGAAGACCAACCCGACCACAAGCCAAGAGGACAATGGCCTGATGTTGTAGGTGAGGAATTAAACTTAGATGTTATTAATATTTCCGAATGTGGGTCGTCCAATGAAAGAATATGTAGGACAACCATAGAATGGGTTTGTGGTAATTTAGATAAAATCAAAGATACACTTTTTATTATAGGATGGACGGTTTCGGATAGATGGGAATGGTGGGACAACTTTGAAAATGATTGGACTAAATGTTATGCACATCATGGTGGTGATACCTTAACTTATCGCATGGATAAAAAATGGTGGACAGAGTTTTATACAAGATTTTTTGATATCAGAAATGGAACATACAAAAGTATTTTACAGATAGTGATGTTACAGAGTTTTTTAAAACAATACAACTGTAAGTATTTATTTTTTCAAGGGTTTGGAACTCATCTCTTTAATAAAAAAAATATACAAGGTGACATTGAAGTGCCAGCGGATGGTTACATGACCAAAGTAGATTCCGAACATGCCCCCCATGATTTAAAGGTTTTTAAATCATTACTCAATCAATTTGACTTCAACAACATTATTACTAAAGATGAATATGATAGTATGGATAATTTTCTTAGATATAAGTATGGAGAAGATAGCTACAACGAAGCTATGGAAAAAGTTCACGGACATCCAAACAGAGAATCTCATAGGGTGTGGGGGTTAGAAATATGCAAATTAGTGCAAGATTAGTAAGCATTAAGGGCCCAAAATACCCCTTTACCGAAAACAACATAGATAGTTATCATGACCCGAATACTTTATTTAAAGATGTCAATTGGCCAGATGCTAATGATTGGCCTACAGTAAAAGATTTGGAAAAGTTATCTTACGAAAATTTTAACTTTTTAGAAATTCTTTTTTGTACGAACTTACCAACAGAACAACTAAATGCCATATCAAAATATGTAAACAATGGACTCGTAACATTATTTTATTTTGGTGTATCAGAAGTAAACCACAGATTTAAGTATGAAAAAATATTTAAACGACTTAAAAGTTGTAATATTAATACTAAAAATGTTGTTATTTTAGAGGCCGATAAAAACAATAGTAAATATTTTAAAAATAGTTTTGATTTTTGGTTGGACTTGATTCATATGAAAAGGGTTTTTGGTGGTAAGGAAGGTTTGGAGAATAAATATTTTGAGAAAAGTTTAAATTATTTCGATACTACGAAGCAAAAACAAAAAAAGTTCTTATGTTTGAATAATGTTTTGAGAGTACATAGGTTGTATATTATGTACAAGTTATTCGATTATTGGGAAGATGGTTTCGTATCAATGGTCGGATTGTTTCAAATGATAAGTGGAAAAATGAGTATCAAAAATTTATTCGATAATCTAAAATCTCTGTTAATCCATGTAGGTGAATATGAAAACGATGAGAAAATATATAAGTTTTTATTGGAACTACCACTCGAATTAGATACTACGGTTATTTCTAACGAAACAGCAGGCTCGTTTCATGGTGATATGCCATCTTTTGATATCACATCTAATGCATATTTTAGCATTGCAAATGAATGTTCGTTTGGTAATATGTTGTTTCTTGGAGATAGTATTTATAATGGTCTTACGGATAAAAATGATAAGGAGTATTTTAAAAACTCAACATGGCCTGGTGAAAAGGTATTAAAAAGTATTTGTTTTATTCCTACCATAGCTGTAGGTGATCCAAATATGTTAAAGTACATAAGGTCATATGGATTCAAAACCTTTCATCCATATATTGATGAAAGTTATGATGAGGTCGAGGATGATGAAGAAAGATTGAAAATGCTAGTATTAGAAATAAACAGATTACTCAAGATGAAACCATCTGAACTCCACGAAATGTGGATACAATGTATTCCTATTATAAAACACAACATAGAAGTGTTAAAAAATGTGGATGTACAGAAAATATATGTTGATGTCACTACTAAAATATGTAATACAGTTACGGAGTTTAGGAGTTCATTATGAAATACTTAGTAGTTGCTGGTTGTAGTCATTCGGTAGGAACTGGTATAGACCACGATGGATTTGAAAGGGGGTTGTGTAAAGAGGTTGATGCAGATTTCAGACACAAAAATAGATGGGCAGGTTTATTGTCGAAAAAATTAAATTTAAAAGAAATAAACTTGGGAGTTGATGGTGGTTCTAATATGGAAATACATATAAAAATTACACAATGGATGATTCAAAATAAAGAATTGATAAAGGATTGTCTTTTTATTTTATCGTGGACATATCCCTCAAGAAGACACCTCACAATGGACGGTGCTATCTATTATGAAAACGAGACAGGTATGCAAAAACTTGAAGAAAGAAGGTTTTATTACCTACCAAATGGTATGGATTTAGATTTGACTTATGTTCACAAGTACGATATTGGTAAAAAGTTACCAAATAAATCTTATTTATCATCACACGAAGAATATGAATATTTCCTATTACCTTATATATGTACATTGACTTCTTATATTGAAAGTAATAATGGTAAGTATTTAGGATTTCACGCCGATGATTTTGGGACTGATTCACGACACAAAGTTATGGATAAGGTCTATGTTGAAACTTGTTCTTCACATATGTGGACAGATGGACATATTGATTTGAAAGGTCAGTCGATGTGGGCTGATATATTGTATGATGAAATACAGAACAGAGAACTGATTTGAAATATATAAAGTTACATAGAAACCAAATACAAGAACCAAAGTTAGAATATTATATTGTAGAAGACGATTTACATCTTTCAATGAGTGACCAGGATTCCATCCCTAATGATTGGATACCAATTAGTAAAATACCAACGAATGAAAAATATATGGTTTTACTTAAAACTTATGTGGGGTTTCACGAAGATATAGAAATAATAAAATCCAAAAGATACAATAAATTATTTGAAAGAATATTAACTGATTTGAAGAATGATAAATGTATGTTAGTGACATTTTCTAACGATTTTTATTGTGGGGGTGATTCAAATAATCAGAAACTATTGAATGAAGTACAAAAAATTCTTGATGATAATCAAATTAATCCAAATAATTTTGTGATGATTTATTTTGGATATTTTGATATAACAAGGTATGACATAAAATTTAAAGTTCTATTCGGACAGAACTTTTTTGGTATACAAGATACATTTAAGAGAAGTTTTGATTTGGATGAGTTTAGAATCTCATGGACAAATGATGACTCGATTTTTTTTCAAAGATTATTTGCAAACCAAAACAAATATAAAAGACCGAATAAATTTATTACATACAATGGTTCGATTAGACCACATCGTCTTTTATTATTAAAATTTTTATACGAAAATGATTTATTAAAGCATGGGTTGTATTCTTTTTTTGTAAACCAATGGAAGGATAATAAAGATTGGGTAATACAAAGTATGAAAGATAATTTTGGTGAAAATAATAATTTATTGGATATTATACCTGCCAGTATAGACCATTTTTCTGATAACTATTTGTCTTGGGGTGAGGATTTAAACATACAGGCACACTATTCGAGTTACTTTGAAATAGTTACCGAGACATTATGGGATAGTGATACTTACCCACAGATTTTTTCCGAAAAAGTTGCAAAACCCCTATTGACTGGTTTACCATTCGTACTTTTACAGAGACCACATGGATTAAAAAAACTTCAAGATTTTGGATTCAAAACCTTTCATCCATATATTGATGAAAGTTACGATGATGAGATGGATACAGAAAAAAGATTTAATATGATTTCTGATGAGATAAAAAGAATTTTAGACATGGAACACCGAGAAATTCATAATTGGTTTTTGTCCATGAAAGATATATTATTACATAATATAAGACACCTACATTTTTTTGTTTATCAAAAACAGATAGAGTTAAGAGATGGAATAGAGGAGAGTTGGGATGTATTCATTAAATGAACAAGACATAAACTCCTTTAAAAAGGATGGGTGTGTTATAATAGATAATTTTTTACCATTAAATATTGTAGATGAACTTGAGTTGAGCTACTCGGATGAAGAGAGTTGGGATTATTATCATCAAATCAGAGAGTTGAGTTATGGTGGTGGTAAGTACGGAAAACATCAAATATCTGCTCCTCATTTTCCTAATAAGAGCGAAGTTTATAGTGCAAAATTTTATAGGTCTGGCAACTTAGAAAAGAATACTGAACAAATATTTAATCAATATATTCTACCAATAATAAAAAAGTTTTATAATGTTAAAGATTTTAAAATAAGATGTTATAAAATGAAAAGTGGATGTTATTACCGAACTCATAGTGATAACTACGCAGGAAGAATAGGATTTACATTTTATATTAATAAACATTGGATATGGGATTGGGGTGGTATTTTAAACATTTATTTAAATAAAAAACTTGTGCCTATATTTCCCAAATACAATAGACTTGTTTTAATGAATAATGAACATTATGAAAATCCACATTTTATTTCGAGTATAGAGGAATATGCACTACAAGATAGATATACATTAGTTGGATTTGAAAAAGGAGTGGCCATTGAAACACTTTAATATTTGGAACAATAAAGACTACAAAGATTTATATTCATATTGGTTTGGTTATGGAAACTTTAAACCGAGAGGGTTCGAACATAAAACTATAGAAACAGAAGATATAAACTATGATACAAAATTCTTAGTCATAGTGTCTCTTGGTAATCTTGAGGCGTATATTGGAAAGAACGAGTCCAAAGTTTTTTTAGATTATGTAGAAGATAAAGTTTTAGATTTTATTAGAAATGGAAGTGGTTATATATTAATATGTTATTATGCAGAAGGACACATTCCTAAACAACACTACAGAGATGTTCATAATATTTTACTAAAGTACGACATACCACCAACAAAATGTATGTTTGTATCGAGTAATATTAATGGTAAAAAACAATATGATAATTTTTGTCAAGAGATGCCAACACTAACTAAAGAAAAAATAAAAATATTAGAAGTCAATCATATGTTTGTGAGTAGTGTACAAGTTTACAAACATATTACTGAAAGTGATAATGTAGGACCTATGAATGAAATATGGCCCTATAAGCAGTCATTCTTTACAGAAAAAGAATTTGATGATTTAAAAAATACGATACGAGAGAAATATTTTTTATCATATAATAGGGTAATTCGTGAGTATAGATTAGCTCTCATCTCGATGATTTATCAAATGGAACTTGATACTAAGGGGATAATTAGTCTTGGTGCCAAGTCAGTTGATACTGCGTATGGTGGAGTTTGGGTAAATAAAATCACTCAGTTTTTAAAAAATAAAGAAGAAAATAAGGTGGTTAGTGATTCTTTAAGAAAACTTAAACCTTTGTATCCGATTGATGCTGATGGTGATATAGATGCTAATTGGATTTATGAAAAAGATGGAACTAAGATTGGTGGTGCGGTTGGACAATGGTCTAACTTTTCACATCAATACAAAAGAGTTTATTTTAATGTTGTGACGGAGAGTTGTTATTTTGAAGATTGTATTTACATGAGTGAAAAAACATTTAAACCTATAGCTAACTTAACTCCATTTATTATAGTATCAACACCACATTTTTTAGAAAAAATAAAAGAGTTAGGATTTAAGACATTTCATCCTTGGATTGATGAATCATATGATGAAGAAGAAGATAACGATAAAAGATTTTTTATGATACTTGATGAAATAAGAAGATTGTGTAGTATGTCAAAGGAGGAAATACATAAATGGTATTATGAAATGGAACACATACTTAAACACAACCAAAGACATTTTGCTTCACATCAAGCATCCGATAGTCATGATGCATGGACAGAAATAATAGATACGATTTATGAAACTTAAAATATTAGAATACAATAAAAACTTATACGAGGGTTGGGTAATATCGATGGGTGATTTATATGATGTCTCATATGATGATAGATTTTCTTTTGTAAAACAGAAAGATTTGAATGATGAGCCTTTCTTATTACCTATATCAGTAGCCGGCTTAAAAAGTTATCTGTCAATGTTTGGAGAAAATAATGGTAAAACTTTTCTTGACATTATTGATGAAAAGGTTAAGAAATTAGTGACAGAGAAAAATGGGTTTATACTGATAAGTTGGTTTCCCGAAGGACATATCACACAACAAAATTATCAAGATTTACACAATGAGTTAAAACGACATAACATACCACCAAATAAAGTAATATTTGTTTCAAGTGATTTAAATGGTAATGTACAATATAATAGATTTTGTGTTAGAAATAATATCAAGACTAAGATACACATATTAGAGGCAGCACATAGACTTGAGGCGTCATCATATTATTACAACATCATCACCAATAACATTTATGATAAAGAAAAAATGGATAATATACACCCCTACCCAAACTCTTTTTTTACCGTAGATGAAATGTTCGAACTGAAAGACACGATACGAGAAAAGTATTTTTTATCATACAATCGTGTTATTAGAGAATACAGACTGGCGTTAGTCAGTATGTTGTACGATTTAGGTTTTGATAAAAAGGGTATAGTTAGTCTTGGTGCAAAGGAATATAATGATGAGAACGGTGGTGTTTGGCCTGATAAAATAAAAGATTTTTTAAAAAATGAAGAAGAGAACAATTTAGTTTCTAAGGCAATTCAAAAAATAAAACATTTGTATCCAATAAAGGCAGACAAGGATATAATACCAAATACAATATTTGATGAAAGTGGAAATAAAATAGGTGGTGCGATAGGTGATTGGAACAATTTTTCTCATCAATACAAAAGAGTTTACTTTAATATTGTTACTGAAAGTGCATATTACGATGAGTGTATATATTTTAGTGAAAAAACATTTAGGCCAATCGGACAGCTAACTCCATTTATTTTAATGTCAACCCCTTATAGTTTAGCGAAATTAAGAGAAATGGGATTTAAAACATTTAATGGTTGGATTGACGAGAGGTATGATAATGAAAAAGATAACGATAAAAGATTTTTTATGATTTTGGATGCAGTAAAAAATCTATGTAATCTCAATAAAGAAGAAATACATGATTGGTATTATAGTTTGACAGATATATTAATACACAATCAAAAAGTTTTAAGGGATTATCAACCACTTCAAGATACTTTAGATATGAAATCACTCGATAGGGTAAGGATATGGAAAGATATTTTTGACATCATTTTTTGAAAAACATATACTTATATACAAGTCCAGTAGTGATAACAGGGGGTAATAAAACCCAAAGACCTAACCGACTACGAAAAAGGACTATAAACACGGAGGCACTTTAAACGGTGTCCTCTTTTACGAGGATTTTTTTATGCGAGTTTTAATAACAGGTATCACAGGTTTTGTTGGTAGTCACATGGCTGATTACCTAATTGAAAATGTTCCAAATGTAGAAATATTTGCTATCAGAAGATGGAGAAGTCGTGATGATAATATTAAACATCTATATTCTTCTGGCAAATATGGTGATGATAAACAAGATAATGTTCAGTTCATTGAGGCAGATTTAGGTGATAGAGGAAGTTTGTCTAATGCCATTCATATTTCGCGACCTGATGTGGTTTATCATTTTGCAGCTCAAAGTTTTCCTGAATCAAGTTTTCTTACACCAGTTAGTACCCTTACAACAAATGTGATTGGAACTACTAATCTCTTAGAAGAATTAAAATCGGCAAAAGATAAAAATTATTGTAATCCTACGATAATAAGTGTTTCTTCTTCAGAAGTGTATGGAAATCCAAACGAAGATGAAGTACCTATTACGGAAGAAAACTGTATTAGGGCGGCTAATCCATACTCTATATCTAAGGTTGGACATGATTTGATGTCTCAATATTATGCAAAAGCATACGATATGAAAATCATAATAACTCGTATGTTTAGTCATGAGGGTGCCCGTAGAGGAAAAAGATTTGCACTATCGTGGTTTGCATATCAAATAGTTATGGCAGAAAAGGATGAAAACTTTCCACCTCAACCACCAAGTTTTCCAACTCATCCTATTAAACATGGAAATCTTGATTCCGTCAGAACATATAATCACATAGAGGATGCCGTTGAGGCCTATTGGTTAGCACTTGATAAGTGTGATTCAGGTGAGGTATATAATATCGGTGGAGATTATACTTGTACGGTTGGTGAAGCGTTAGATATGTTGATATCTAAATCTAAGAATCCAAAGGCATTTATAAAAGAACTTGACCCAAATAGGGTGAGACCTACCGATATTACATTACAAATTCCTGATAGTACAAAGTTTAGAGATAAAACAGGTTGGAAACCAACGAAGGGATTAGAAGAAATATGTGAAGATTTATTAAATTATTGGAGAAATATATTATGAGTGACTTTCAAGTAAATATTAAATCATCACAGGTTTTTTCAGATGTTAAAATAGTTAAACCTGAACCTTGGTACGATTATAGAGGAGAGATGTGGTCAACTTGGGACAATAAATGGGATATACTACCCGATAAGATGGAGTGGACTATATCGAAGTTCACAAGGTCAAGAAAAAATGTTCTTCGTGGATTACACGGAGATAAGGTAACTTGGAAATATGTTCATTGTGTTTATGGTGAAATATTTCAAGTCGTAGTTGATAATAGACCTGAATCACCTACATATTTAAATCACGAAACATTTATACTTTCAGATAGAAATCATGTTGGAATATTGATTCCTGCCGGATTTGTAAACGGACATTTATGTTTGACAGACGATTGTGTTTTTCATTACATGCAATCTTATCCTAAAGACTATGTAGATTGGTTTGACCAAGATGTGATTAAGTGGAATGACGAAAGACTTGATATAGTGTGGCCCATTGATAAACCAATACTTAGTTGGAGAGATAAGTAAGTGACCACCTTTTATCTAAACAATGAGAAACTAAAAGATTTTACTCAGATTTGGACAAATCGTATTTTATTTGAAAAAATATTAGAGAAAAACCTTAAATATCAATGTGATATTTTTTTGGTAAGGCCCTCCTATGAAAATGATAACCCATTTGAAGTCATTGGAAATCTTGATACAAATGTGAAGGTGGTTATTTGGTATCTCGATACGATAGATAAAAAAACACTTATGTTTATAAAAGGTAAGATTTACTCATTATGTAGTAAAGGTTTTGACCTGACATTATTGTTACCAGAATTTTACCACGATGATGAAGATACTGAATATTTTGAATCTAAATGTAAAGTCATCAATAACTATTCAATGGCTGATTGTATACTTGAACAGCAACAAATCGACCACAAAGATATAATGACAATGAGAAAAAACACCACGAATATTTATAGAGAAAAATATTTCCTATCGTACAATGGTAATGTTAAAAATCATAGAGTAGATTTGGTGAATCATATCAAGAGAAATAATCATTTAGATAAGTTTGATTTATCTTTTAGTTCTTTCTTTTGGGGCGGACAAGAAGGAAGTTTACATTTAGATTTAAAAGAAAAATCTTATTACACATCAACAAAGCTAAACTTACCAATATATTTTAACTCATATTTTGATGTTATTACTGCAGCAAAATATGATACCAATGATGTGTACATTGATGAGAAGGTTTATAAATCCTTTGCCTGTTTCAAACCTTTTTTATTAATAGGACAATACAATACTTTGAAGGTATTAAAAGATTTAGGATTCAAGACTTTTGATGAGATATTTGATGAAAGTTATGACAACGAAAAGGATAACCAAAAAAGATTAAAACTTGTACTGAAGGAAATAGACAAAATAAGTAAAATGTCTAAAAAACAAGTTGATGATTTGTACCATAGTGTAAATAATATTTTAGATCATAATTATACTCATCTACAGAGATATATTCGAAAAGTTGACAAGAGTATTTTGGAGATATTTTAATGGATATCTTATACTATAATCAAGTGACTTCTGAATCATTTGAAATTAGAAAAAACTTAGAAGAAGTGGTCGATATGCCAGGTTTTGTTTTTCAAGGTGATAAACAATGGGAAGATGTTAATTTTATAACTGAGCCAACAGAACGATATATTTTAATTATTAACCATGATACGGTTTTTGATAATATTGGTTATTTTTTAGAACAGAATGAAAAACTTATACAAGATTTATCCAATAACAAATCAAAACTTATTATGACTTCACATGAAGGTGATGTAAATGATTTAGGCATTAGTGATACAAGAATTCTGTCCACCTCGCGAGACATAAATGATTTTTGTACATCCAATGACATATCGAAGGATAATATTTTGAATATGAGCACAACAAAGTTTTTGAATCGTGATGTTGAAAATTATTCATTTCACAATCGTTGGATGATTCATATGAGTTTCTTGTTTTGTCATGACAAAATTTACACAAACTTGTTTAAAAAGTCAAGGAATTTTTGTAGAAAATATCACTTTTACACAATCAATAGTTTACCAAGATATCATAGAGTCGAGCTGTATTTATTTTTAAAGAATAATGATTTATTATCCAAAACTAATGGAACTTTTTTCACGACCGTTCATAAAGGTAAAGAACCATTTGGTGAGCATGGGATAAATTCATATTCCATACCAAGAGAAAAAATTCAGATTGACGAATCTTATGAAAATATTTTAACTAAAATAAAAAATGAAATACCAAGTGGGGGTATTGGTAGAGATATGAAAATGATTGATTTTTCACCATCAACAACTATCAATTTATCTCGGTCATATAATTCTTACTTCAACATAGTAACCCCATCAATATTTTACACCGATAACAATGATGATGATTTTATTTATTTTGATGAAAAGTTTTGGAAGCCCTTTATAACATTTCATCCCTTTATCGTGATAGGTAAACCATACACATTACAAACTTTAAAAGAGTTTGGATTCAAGACCTTTTCACCTTGGATTGACGAGTCGTATGATACAGAGGTGGATTATTTTAAAAGAAGAGATATGATACAAAAAGAAATATTGAGATTGTCCAATATGTCAATCGAGGAGATTGATGATTGGTATTGGGATATGGGTAACATACTGATTCACAACTTTAAACAACTTCAAAAGTATGGTGTTGGGGAAAACCAAAAATTTATTAATCTTCTTAAAGATAAATGGAGTGTTTTAAATGGGTAAGATTATTTTATGTGGTGATACTGGTGGTTTTTTCCGTAATACATTTTCAAAAAGTAAAGATTTAGAATACATAAAAATGTTAGAGTTGGTCAACAATGATGGAATATATAATCAATGTCTGAGTCCTTTGGAAAATTTTGATTTGGTGGATGACAATCTAAATCTACTTTTTCTCGATTATGACCATTTTGTACACAATAATATTTTATTTGATGAAAATGTTCTTGATAGTATTAGAAATAATAAACTACATTTGGTTATAGACAGACGAGGTGAACTGATTGGAAATTCTGATATCAATATTGTTAAGAAAAAATTACAAAGCTATCAGTTGAATACCAATGTGTCTTTTATATCGATGAATCTCGGAAGTAAACATAAAATGGAAGTTGGATTTGACCAACAACTCGTTGAATGTTCATGGAGAGTACCAGAAGTTTTAGATAATGTGGATGATTTTTATTTTAATGATTTGTCAACTTTTACTAAAACACATAAATTTATTTGTTTAAATGGTACTTTTACGCCCTGGAGATTATCCATAGTAGATAAAATATTGAATGGCAAATTAGATTCAAAATCACTAATTTCGATGTTAAATAAATGTGATAATAAAAAAGAAAGTATGATATCACAAACAAAGGAGTTTTTCAAAGATGTAGATGTTGATTCTTTATCAAAAACTATTGATAGATTACCAATTATATTTGATAGAACTTCTCAAGAGTTGATGGACGATGTTCAAAAAATAAATCCTATGTTAGTAGATAAGGATTATATTTTAAATCTTAAAAAATCATTTTTTAGTTTAGTCACGGAGTCAGATATACATCCATTTTATAAAAATAACCCTTACAAGATAACTGAAAAAACTTACAAGGTAATATCATTTCATCCTTTTATTATCATCGGTGGATGTGGTATTTTAAAATATTTGAAAAGTTTAGGATTTAAAACTTTTTCAGAAATGTTTGATGAGAGTTACGATGATATACAAGATGATTGTGACAGAATTAATTTTATATATCAGGAAGTTAAAAGGTTATGTGAAATGGATGAAGATGAACTACATAAAATATATACTTCGGTGATTCCAAAAATAAAACACAACTATCAGGTATTAAAAAACATCAACACAGAAGAGATGATAGTGAACTTAGTAAAAAATATTAAAAGGAGGATATTATGAATATACCTTACGACTTAAAAAAAGTTAGGGATGTAACAATCACGGAACAATACTTAATTGACTTCGAAGAAGAGGTGAAACAAAAATATGAAGCTGCTGAAATTAGTTCACCTGTTCATTTAACAAAAGGAAACGAAAAGGAACTTATTGAAATATTTCAGTATATTCATTCTGAAGATTGGGTTTTATGTGGTCATAGAAATCATTATCATGCACTTTTACATGGTGTTCCACGAGACACATTGATGGATTTGGTAGTTCGTGGTAGAAGTATGAGTGTTCATTCTAAAGAACCTAAACTCTACTCCTCTTCCATCGTGGGTGGAACTATATCCATAGCACTTGGAACTGCACTTGCATTAAAACGAAGTGGTTCTGAAAGAAGAGCTTGGTGTTTTATCGGTGATATGGCATTTGAAACTGGTATTTTTTACGAGGCACACAAATATGCAACCAACTTCAATTTACCATTAACATTTATCGTTGAGGATAACAACATGAGTACTAACACTCCAACTGATGAAACTTGGAATTATAAAAAAAGAGATATTCCATACGGAGTTATTTACTATCAATATGAAAGAGGATTTCCACATCACGGAACTGGAAATTGGGTATTATTTTAATGAAATACAAATATGTAATAGGATCTGGTTGTAGTTTTGGTAGAGAATCTTGGACTAAGGAAATAGGTAAAGGTTATGAGTGTGAACACATTACTCTTTCTAATGCAGGTGGGGGAAATACCTTAATCATATTTAGAACCATTAGAAAGATTCAAGAGTTAATAAAAAAAGGTGTTAATCCTAAGTCTATATTATTGGTGAATATGCTCACGGATTGGAATAGAAAAGATATTTTGATAGATAAGTACTACACAATAGAATATGATTATATAGTTGACGAATCTTATAATCATGGTGGACCAGATAGATTGGTTTTTATAAATGATGATGGTGACATTGATGAAAGGAATAGTCGTGAAGAATTAAAAGAGAAACCTTATCCAAACCGAGCATTTTTAAAAACTGGTGGAATACATTGGAATACGGGTGATGATAACTACTTAGAGTTTATTCGTGAGTGGTACAAAAAATATTATTCAATAGATGGAATGTTTACCAATACATTAAAAGAAGTTGTATTGTTACAAAATTTCTGTAATACTATTGGAGTGGATTGTTTTTTTACAGTTTGGCAAAATATTTTTCATTACAGAGAAAAAAATGAGTTAACACAATGTACCTTAGATAAGGTATACTTTAAATCACGAAATAAAAAATTAATGAAAGATGTTTATTCGTCATCAAAAACATTTTGGGATATGGTAGATTTTGATAAATTTATTTTTTACGAAAATGAAGAAATAGAAATGGGTGGAAATGCAGAATTTAGCATTTATAATGATATACCATTGGGTTGGGGGGATGGAGTAGATACTACACATCCAAATGATGAATCAAACAAGTTGTTTGGTAAATACTTAAAAGATAAAATTAAGGAGTATCACAATGAAGTATAAACAAGAACTAATAAATAGCATGGAATGGTTGAGTGGGAAGGACGATACCATTTTTCTTGGACAATCAGTTTTGTATAGTGGTAATGCAATATACAACACTTTAAATACTTTACCAAAAGAAAAGATGTTAGAGGTTCCTGTATTTGAAGAGGTACAGATGGGAATGAGTACTGGTTTAGCATTAGAAGGTTATACACCAATCAGTTGTTTTCCACGATTTGATTTTTTAATGAGATGTATGGATGCATTAGTTAATCATTTGGATAAGATGAAGTATATGACAGAAAATATATTTAAACCAAAGGTCATCATTAGAACTTCTATTGGTGCAAAATTTCCATTAGATGGTGGAATACAACACACAAGAGATTACACTCAAATGATGAAAGATAATTTAACAGAGATAGATGTTGTTTTGTTGGATGAGCCAGAGGAAATATTTCCTGCTTTTGAACATGCTTACAATAAAGATGGTTCAACTATGATTGTTGAATGGGGAGATTATTACAATGAAAAATAAAAATGTATTGGTTACGGGTGGTGGTGGAATGGTGGCACAACAACTCGTTAGATTACTCAGAGAAAGGGGTTCTAATGTTACTACGGTTGATTTACCAACTGCAGGTGTTTCAGCCGATTTACAAGGTGATTTAAGAGATAGGTCATTTTGTAAAGAGATAATAAAGGGACAAGATATTGTATTTAATTTGGCAGGATTAAAGGGTTCCCCAAAAAGATGTCAAGAGGCACCTGGTACATTTAGTGTCCCACAAGTTCAATTTGGTGCTAATATGGCAGAAATATGTTGTAATTCTGAGTTGGAATGGTATTTATATACAAGTTCATATGGTGTATACGGAGAGGCCGATGTTATGAGAGAAGATGATGTTTGGCAAACATATCCATCTGAACACGATTGGTATCCTGGATGGGCAAAAAGAATGGGTGAACTAAATGTTCAAGCCTATATGAAAGAGAACGGAAAAAATAATTGTTCTATTGTAAGACCAGCAAATGTTTATGGACCTTTCGATAACGCCATATTTAATGAATGGGCAATGGTAGTTCCATCTTTGATAAAAAAAGGTTATCATGATGATGTTTTAAATGTTTGGGGTGATGGTTCACCCATAAGAGATTTTATTTATTCTGAAGATGTTGCACTTGGTATGTTACATATGGTTGAGAATAAAGTTACAGAACCAGTAAATCTTGGAAGTGGAGTTGGAGTCACAATAAAAGAAGTTGCAGAAGTTATATCAGATTATTTTGATAAGGAAATTATATGGGATGTTTCTAAGGAAACTGGAGATAAGAAAAGATTAATGAGTACCGAGAGGGCCGAAAGTTATGGATTTAAACCACAAACAAGTCTTAAAGATGGTATCATAAAGACTATAGAGTGGTACAAAAAGGAGTTACAAAATGCCAGCAGATAGTAGAACAAAAACTACAATAATAAAATTAAGAAAACATAAGAGAACAAAAGAGAAAACTTGTC
>MDSZ01116822.1_pt1 | contig 17587 bp, 8 predicted proteins | sample 811201 | NCBI WGS metagenome assembly MDSZ01 (sample SAMN05326647, study PRJNA326480) | marine metagenome | isolation source: seawater | place: Indian Ocean: North | collected 2010
ACTTTATCTTCACTTCTAACAACAGCGTTACTGCATTGGCAGATAGAATAGACAACGCCAATGATGACGACTTTGAGTCTCTATCAGCAGGTGTCCACAACACTGACACTGTGGCTAAAATCGGAAACAATATACTGACAGCAAGAGTCACTTCAGAAGTCGTTGAACAAAACTTGATGGAGGCAAGCGACAACAATGTTGCTGCAAGGTTCATACTTGCTATTGGTATTAACAACTATTTGGCAGCAGGAAATAGACTATTCCTCTACAAAATCACAGACGATAGGATCGATGGATCAGATCCTATGGGGCAGTATGCTGATGTAACTCTTAATCTTGGAGTAGAAGACTTCGAGTTGTTTGCAGTAAACGCTGAGTACACAACAACAACACTAGATCATAGTAAGTAATTATACACTAAATTCGCACACATGTCAGTAGCAGCAGTAACAACAACATTAGGAGCCCTTGGGGGACTAGCCAATGTAGGTTTTGGACTGTCACAGAAAAAAAAGGGCCAGCAACTATATAAGGATCAGCTTGATGCGCTTCGTAGTGGCAGATACGATCTCACGCTTTCTGGGGCTCAAACTGAGGCAGCCAACTTGGCTCGTCAGTACGGTGAGCAGATGGCGCGTCAGACTGGAGAAAGAGGTATGGCTGGTCAACAGGCGGCAATCATGGCCGCTCGTGGTGGTGATCCCCGAATGGCCGCAGGGCTTGGGACTCAAGTAGCCGCATCCGATCAGGCCATCCGTGACGCTCAGAATCAAGCCTTGGCTGGGAGCATAGGCGCTCAGCAGAACCTCGCCAACATGCAGCAAGGTCTTCTTACTCAGAATCAGCAGTTTAGACAAGGGCTGGAAGGTATGGAGATGCAACGCGGTGCAGCGGCGGCAGAGGCTGGAAGGCAGCAGATGATGTCAGGAATCGGTCAGGTACTGCAATCCCCGATCATGGGTATGCAGATGGGTGTTGCTGCTCAAGAAGCTGGATTTGACGGAAGTCTTAAAAGCATCTTCAATAATGGAGGAATGGTAACCCCTGGTCCTTTTAGCCACAAAAAGAACCCGATCCACATGATCGACAAGAACGGTGATAAGGTAGGGGAGGCTACTGGGGGTGAGCTCATCTTCAATCCTGAGCAGACTGAGGCTATAGAAAACCTGATTGAGAGTGGCAGATCAACTCAACTCATGCAGTACATGCGAAAGCTTCTGGATCAACCTCAATTTCAGGATGAGGGGGACATAAAAGTAGATGAAGATTTTAAAGATAATTTTCTAACTGAAGATAATTTTTTCACTAGAGAAAGACGGAAGAGAGGGTACACTGAAAGTCAAGATGAGGTATTTATCAAAATGCTTAGAGAGGCTGTCAAGAAAAAAGTTGACGCCGCTAACAGAAACAGAAGCATGGAGGACGGTGGCACGATGCCTAAGCCTGCCCAAGGCATCTCGATCTCTCCTGCCGTTGATGCTTTCTTGAACTTCATAATGCAGAAGAGAGACATAGGATTTGATCCGCTCAAAGACGTGACAGGAAATGAGTAACGGAGGACCTGGCTTTGGGGCGGCCATCATCCCAGGCCTGGATATATCTGGTGGCATACCAGGCGTAGGTACACGCCGCGCTCAAGAGCAGCAGCAGAAAGGCATGCTGTCTTCGCTCATGAACGTAGATATGACGGGCATGTCGGAGCAAGGCATAAAGTACGCTCAATCCATGAGAGATCACCTGTTCAACGGTATTACTCAGGGTGACGAGAACTACACATACGAAGACTTTGTTCAGGGTGTCATCGGTCTGCAGGACTTTATGCTCAGGGACAAGAAGACTTACGCTGAGAATCTTGCTGCTGCAAAACCGATTCTCGATGCATCTGCAAACGATGCAGCCTATTATGACTACAGCAAGACGCTAGAGCAAGCTGGCAAGGCCATGTCTCAGACTGACGTTCAGAGATATGCTACAGACTTTGACTTTAAGCTAGAGAACCCATACCCAGGGGCTTACTTCAATCCTGCTGATATGATGTTGTTCCCCTCTGACCCCAATATGGCGGCCAGAACCATGACTCCGATTAACGGTATGAACATCCTTGGCGCCCCTCTCCCTGACGCCAAGTCCTTTCAGTACAAGCTTCAGGACATACCCACTGGTAATGTTTTGGCGTACACAAAAGAGAAGAACGAGCAGAACTTGCTCTCTCTCTTGGGCTCTGTAGACAATGAGGCAGACGCCAGAAACATCATTGAAAACCACTTCTCCTCTTTCATTCTTGGTAGAGGTCCTGGTCGCAAGGCTTTGGCCGAAAGCCTTTCTGGATTGGGGTATGACGTAGAGGACTTGGCTGGCAAGCTGGCTCCTGTTATGGCAGAAAATCCTGAGGGGTTGCAGGCGGCACTTCAGGAGCAACAAGTGCCTTACGCAAGCTCCTTCACTGACAACACCAGAGTGGTGTACAAGGAGTTTGAGGACTACTACATGCGCCTGTTTAAGAACCAGCAGAGAGAGGCTGCCCTTCAGCAGGCTAATAAAGGCAAGACTACAGACCCGAAGTACAACTTCGAGGCTAACCTCGTTACTGTTCCTGCGGGCCCTGATATTGAGATATTAAGGGAAAATCTTCAGGGAAGTGCCATGATGAGTAGTTTGCCTCGCGGAGTTATATCTGGCTCGCCCCTTGACATGCAAGAAGAGAACAATCTTCTGACGAGTATAAAAGAAAACGGGTTCTTTCAGTTTAACGACAGAAGCGCCATTACAATGTCGTCTCAGGAGGGTAGTGATCTTCCTGACTTTAAGGCCACTTCATTTGGAATGGGAGCATACGGCGACGGAATCTACATCATTCTCTCTGGAAACGAAAAGAGAGACGTCCTTCAAACTGTAGACATCGATCCTGGTCCAGAAGCTGACGTAGTAGAGATAATACCTGGTCCTAGCGGTGACGCTTATGACAACAAGTACGTTGTTCGGACAGGATCGGTAGACAAAGACCTGATAAACTCCTTCTCAGTAAGTGATGACGAAGCCCTGAACTACTTCGAAGCGATTGGGGCAAAATATCTTAAGCAGGTTGACATAAATAAAGTTAACTTCGCGGTGGCCGATCAAGTAGATACCCATCGGCGCCTAGGCTACGCCATCGTAGTTAGAAAAATGGCCCACGCGCTGGACTCCAATGGCGACCGAATCTTTTCAGATGAAGACGTGGCCCAGGCACAAAACCTTATAGCTCAGTATAGCATAATTTTCTAAGCATGAACGAATTCGAGAAGCTGTATACATCCTACGTTGACGCTGGATACAGCGACGATAAGATCTTCTCTTCTCTTCTTCTTGGCGGGTACTCCCCTCAGGATATCAAGAGATACATGGCCTACGATAAAAAAAAAAGACAGGTCCCAACAAAAGAGTACGGTCAGCCCGCTCCTCAGCTGTATTACACTCAGACTCAAGAAGATGGTACGGAATCCGTTTCAGAGTCGGGGTTCTCGAAGCCCATATCGGATTCTTCCTACAGCGCCGTAACAAAGGTTGAGTTTGAACCTATCTCCTCTACTAAGGACGGGGAGGTAGAAGGCTATCAGGGTGGCTCTGCAATTACTGTCGGTGAGCCCATGTTTGGGTCCGAGGCGGCAGCTTTTGGTGAGATACACAAGCCCATAACACTGCCTGATGGAACCGACTCATCGATCCATGACTTCATGCGCATGGATCTGTATGAAGACGGAAACTTCATGAATGCCTTGAACCTTGTCGTACCAGAGAACGAAAGGTCAGCCCTTGAGACAACATTCAATGCCCCCACGTTTACTGATGAAGGGGGCGTTGTGGTTCCCAAAAAGAAGGCTGTAGAGACGATAAGGCCATACATCAACAAGTTTGTCAACGACAGAATTAAGAACTCTGTTGCTGGGACATTTGAGCAGGGTCAAGACCCAATCAGTACGGAGAAGTACATACTGGAGAACTTCGGGTACAGAACTATGCTCGACGAGGAGGACTTCGTCGGTTCTGACATGTCTGCATTTGAGGAGGGGAGGAAGCGCATGGCGCAAGGATTCACCCCGATTGCGAATCAAATGTTGGTCTCTGGATTGAACTCATTGGCATTTCTTGCTGGTGACGTAGATATAGATGAGTATGTACAAGAGTTCTCAAAACAGATAAACGAAGATCAAAAGAAAGATACCGAAGCTTTTGAGAGTAATATGCCGCTAAGGTTTATGTATGACCGTGAGGCTGAAGACATTGGAGAGGATATTGAGAAGTATACTCTTCTTGGAATGACCACAGAGGAAATGGTTCAGACCGCTGAGAGCGCCCCTGTGACCCTATCTTCACTTGCAGGAGCCTTAGCGGCATGGACTGGAACTTTTGCAGCTAGCAAAAACCCCAAAGCAGCAGCAAATGCAGCGGCTTTTGCGCAGGCTACAATAATGGGGATGGCTGTCCATGGACAGGAGTACATGTCCACTTTTGATGATCCTAACTTTTACGACTACTTCAAAGGTGACGAGAGGGTCTCTATTGACGAGGCGGTTGACATAAACGAGTTTGGGGAGCTTGTAGTGAAGGACGGGTATTCTAGGAAGCATGACGCTGTCAGAGCCTCTGGATACTCTAGCGTTGCGGCTTTCAGTGAGTTTGCTGGAGAGTTTATCGGCAACAAGGTGATTATTGGAGGAGGCGGCCTGGCCATGAAGAAGCTTGGAGCTACGGGTCTGGTTGGTAGACAGCTCGGAAAAACATCGCTTAGCAAGGGGGCACAAAGGGCTGCTAGCTACACCGCTGGTCTTGGGTCAGCCATGACATTTGGTGCTGTAGTGGAGGGGTATGAGGAGCTCGTTACTGAGTACATGCAAAGCGCAGCTAGAAAAGAGTACTCAAATCAAGACGCAAGTGGAGCGGAATACTTCAGAACTCTGTACGCCTCGATCATCGATCCAGATGAAGAGCTCAAAAAGAACGCAAGAATAGCCAAGAATAGTGGTATCGCCATGGGTTTCTTCTTGCCTTTGGGAGTAGGAACTGCCTCCATTATTCAAAACGAAAGACAAATCAGGGCCGCTAACGATGCGGAGAGACAGAATTACTTCACACGCGATCAAATCAACAAAAGGAATGGAACCAATTTTGATGCTCTGAGTGCTATCGATGAGAAATACTTTGGTTCTGACGCTGAGTTTACTAGATACGAAGAGAACAGACAGAAGTATAAGACTAACGTTCTTAGAGAGATCCTGAAAAACAAAGGCATCATCATGGCAGGCATGTCCAAAGATGAGAGAAAGCTCTACAATCAGGAGATGAAAAAGCTGGACAAGCTGTTCAGAACTGTTAATCAGGATGGACAAGTAGACCTTGAGGCTATCGCTGCACTGCTCCCTAGCATTGCATCTAGGATTGATGTTCTCAGAGACAAGATTGGTATCTCACAGAACATAGCAAACGACCTCATCAAGCTGGCTCAGCAAGGCAACCTTGAGGCTACTGAGATGCTGTTCAGCATTATGAGAAATCAAGTAGAGCTTAGGGCTATGGTTCAGTCCAGACTATCCCCTAACATCACAGAGGACCAGGTTAAGATCATTGACGAGGAGATTAAAAATCTGGAAAAGAGAAACTCAGATCTGATTGTTAAAGCTTACAAGCAGGCCGAGGGTAAGGGGTTTCAGTACACCTTTGTTGACGATCCTCAAAGTGCATCTGAAGCCACTGGTCTTAAAGTGTATCGAGAGACGCTGTATACTGATCTTGAAACAAAAGAGGTTCAGCGGCAAAATCTTTACACTGTCACTTACAAGAACGCAAAAGACCTAGACCCATCTGTAGACATCAGTGAGCAAGGGGTCGTGCAGGATGGTGGTTTCACCCTTACAGAGGTGGGTGATGCGGCTACCGTGGTGACGGCTGATAACATTGATGACTTCGGCCTTGAGACAAAGCAAGCAGACCGACTCAGAGAGTTGATTGCTGCTAGTCCTAACGCACGGGTCATCATTCACGAAGGTCAGGAGTCTTTGGACGCGGCTGGTGCCAGAGCAAACATGAAGGGTAAGAACGCCTTTACCCTGCAAGACAAGCAGGGTCGGGTCTTTGAGATTCACCTCAAGCAAGACTTCTCTCTTGATGTTGCAGACGAGGAGTTCCTTCACTTCGAATTCAACGAAGAGCTGTACAAGGATGAGGTTCGGCAGCCTATGATTGCCGCGATAGATAGAGCAATCCAGAAGAACCCCAACACTCCGTTGGCTGAGTTTGTAAGAGCTCACAACGCACGCATGGCGGGCAACTCTCAGAAGATGATTGAGATCGAGCTCCTGACCAACCTTGGACGAGTGATTGCTCGGCAAGAAGAGGGCATTGGCGGGGGAGTCATCAAGGCCAAGGACGTAGAGACTGTTTTCGATCCAGACCGAAGCAACTTCCGCCCTCTGATGAAGCGGTTCGATAAGTACCTGAAAGGAAGAGGCCCTGTTCGTGAGCTTGCTTACGACCCGTCACAGGTCGATAATGAAGGTGAAGTCGAGGGTACTGCGGCATCTTACAAGCCTACGTTCCTTGACGGAAAGACTGTGAAAGGTCACCTTCGCAACAGTGAGTATGGGCTTTCTACCACCGAGGTGTCAGCTAAAATCAAAGACTACAACCACTACAGGAACTGGTATGCCAAGATGACTGGCAACAACAAGAGGCCGATTCGGGGACTGTATTATGTTGACGACAATGGTCAAAATGTATTCATCAGAACGATTCCAGGTCACGAAAAGACCGACGGGGCTCCTCTTGACTGGACTGGTAGAAACCTCTTTTACAAGAGGGATTACAAGACCAAGGAGATAATCAATATGGAACCTGTTCCTCTCACTTATGGAGAGAGACAAAAGTCATCGTTCAGAAGAGAGCAAGAGCAAAGAGATGCTCGTAGACAGAGTCAACTCGCTAGAAGGCAAAACCTGAATGCAATTGCCATGAATGAATACGGCAAGAACATATACAATCTTGCCTCCGAAGTACCTGGCGTTCAACCACTTGGCTATAGAGATGAGTTCACTCAGGAAGAGATCGAGCTCATGGAGGTGTACATCGCTGAGAAGTTGGGTATAGTTCCAGTGTCTGCAAAAAGAATGACTCTCCCTGTGCCGAGAGTGCCGAGAGACATGAGCGGAGATATTGTCGAGGGCACAGCCTCTTCAAGAGAGCTGGGTAGAATATCATACGACTTTAACAACAAGGCTGTAAAAGACATACTTGAGAAGTATGGTGCAGAAACCATAGATGATCTCGATATCAGACAGCTAAGTAAGGACGAAATCCCATATCAGCTTGCAGTCAGGTTGATGGGGTACACTAAGTTTCATGTATTTGAGGAAGGATATGCTGGTATGGCTCCTGAGGTTTCTATACCCAGGCTTAGTAAGCAAGGTCGTGTTGAGCCTGGTAAAAAAAGAGAGACAAAGTCTGGTGCTATTCACCTTATGAATATGCCAGAGGAAACTATAGTCACTCCTTCTGGAGCTAGAATGCCTGTGATAAATATCGCGGCAAACAGCGTAAAAGCAATAGGAACAAAAGTCAGGCAGGCTGCTCTTGATGCTCAAGCAGACGGTGCTGCTCTGGTCATACCTTACATGTCTTTGAGTGACAATAACGTTTTTTCTGACGAAGCTGGATTTAAGGTTACGATGGAGTGGCTCATTGATAACGTTGAAGAGTGGGGTGATCAAGAGTTAAGACTGGGAAGCGGAAAGCAAACTAGCTCTGTTGTAGATCAAATAGCAATCGGAATAAACTCAGCTATTGCGGGTACCGAGTCAAGCGGAGACCTTATGTATGCCTTTAGACTTAGTGCTGTTAAGATGGCCATGGCCGATGCTAAAGTTTCTAAGTACCCATTCGTAGAGAACTGGAGTGAAGAGCGAGGTGTTGATGAATTTGGAGACCCAGATATAACAACTAACCTGTCTTCTGTTGCAATTCCGACTTTGCAACCTGAAGCAAGATCCGTAAGCACTCAGTTGTATGACCCTAATGTCGTTAAGGATGCATTGAAGCTATTGATAAGAATGTCTGATCAATATGCTTCTGACAGCTACTCTAATCTAAAGTTTGGGATGAGAGAAAGAGTAGCCACTTCTATTCTCAGTTCAATAAGCCGACTCAGGACTCCTGAATCAAACTCAGCAGCGAAAAGAAGACCTTACATCTTTACTGATCAAACTAAGAGTGTAAGGGACGGGGCGGCAGCAACCTATGTTTCTGAACAGCTTAGACACCCAGACGCATACAAAGGAGGTGCTCATGTATATGCTGTTGTAAGACCAGAAGCCATAGTAGATGTGAGTCAGAACAACGAAGAGACTTACAGATACGTAGTAAAAGCTAAGTCAAACAAAGCATTTATGTTTAGGTCTAGACCAGAGTTCAATCTGGATAGAGAATCCATCGAAGCTGCTTTCCCTGAAGTTGTGGACGAAAGAGGGAAGAAGCTTCAGAGACCGACAGGATCGACATTAATTGAACTTAATGTAGAGGGTACCGCAAACTCTCGTCGACTTGGTAGAATCAGCTACGTAAACGGAAGCACTTGGCAGCCTTCCGACCCAACTAGCTTCGGTAAGGCTGTTGATGCGGTTGCTCTAAAGCTGCAGGATAAGTACGCGGACATTATGATGCTTCAAAAGGACATCGAGGAGTTCCGTGGTAGACGCATGGCCCCAGGCAACGACTTCAATCTCGCAGTAGACCTGATGTACGGTAAGACAAGGAACGACTTGGATGGATTGGACGCTAGGCTGGACGAAATCAAGGAGCAAATGAACCTTGACGACATAAAGTCTGACGACCTCTCCGACTTCACTTACGCTATGCATGCACGTGAGCGGAACGCCTTTATTCAAAGCAGACGTCAAGACATGGAGGACGGGTCGGGTATGACCAACGAAGAAGCTGAGGAGATCATAGACCGACTCGGATCTAACGAGATGCGCAGGCTTCATAGAATGGTGATGGATATCGTCAAAGACACCCGTAAGACCATGCTCGACTACGGGTTGGAGACCGCTGAAACAATACAACAGTACGAGGATATGTACCAGTACTACATCCCGCTGTCTGGTCAAGCTGTAGACGAGTCCTCTGACGAGAGAAACATGTACCCCACTGGGGGCATTGGGATGGCTGTGTACGGACCCACTACCCGAAAAGCTAAGGGTAGATCCAGTAAGACTGGTGTGAACGTCATCGCTCAGGCAGTTATGCAGAACGCTAGAGTAAAGCAGTTGGCCAGAAAGAATGAAGCGCTCCAGTCCCTGCACTCTATGTTCGCAGGCAACCCCAACGAGGATGTGGTGACTCTTTGGTCTCCACAAAACAGAATGAAGACCATCGACGAGAAGGGCAAGGAGCGTAAACTCACTGACAGCGAGATGCGGGCTAGAGGCGATATGGTCCCCATTAGAATCAACGGTGAGCAGCATTTCATTCAGTTCAAGAACGAATCGCATGCGAACACCATAAACGGCCTTTCTGTTGACCCGACTAACATTCTGACCAGGGCCATGAGAAAGCCCGCTCAGTGGCTTAGAAACGTGTTTACGGTGTACGATCCGAACTTCTTCGTGACCAACTTTTCAAGAGACATACAGTCAGCGTTGTACAATGCACTTGCGGAGGCGGAGAGAACGGACGGAACGGTGTCTGGTGTGAGTACCGCTGCGCTGACTAAGGAGGTGCTTCAAAACACAGCCCTGTCGTTGCGCGGACTGCTAAACGAGAACGCCTTCGGAAGAGAGATGGACCCTGTGCTCAAGCAGTTCTACGAGGAGTGGAAGGAGAGCGGAGGTCAGACGGGGTGGGGTTACACCAAAGATATCGATCAGATCATCAAGGACCTCGATAAGGATGCGCGAAGCGGACTCCCTAGCAAGGTATGGAAGTCAGCAGAGAATGTTGCCGCTTACATCGAGGGAGTCAACGAGGCTTTTGAGAATAGCATCAGGCTCTCCGCATACATCTCTGCCCGAAAGCTGGGGGTAACCAAAGACCGTGCGGCTCAACTCTCTAAGAACGTGACTGTTAACTTCAACAGAAGCGGAGAGTGGGGTTCTACGCTGAACAGTGTGTACCTCTTCTTCAACGCCGCAATGCAGGGTAACGCTAGAATCCTTCGGTCTCTGTTCTTTTTGAAGGATATGAAGAAGCCGAATGGAGAGATGGAATCGTGGCACAAGCGCGTCACTACGCCTCAGAAGATTGCGTTCGGAATGACAACATTCAGCGCCATGGCCACAATGCTTAACCTCGCGATGAGCGACGAGGACAAGGACGGTGAGTTGTTCTACAATAAGATACCTGACTACGAGAAGGAAAGAAACTTGATTGTCATGGTCAATGGTAAGGGGTACATCAAGATCCCTCTCCCCTATGGATACAACATCTTCAACAACATGGGGGTGGCTTCTGTAGAGGCTATGTCTGGTCACCGCGATCCGCTGGACGCCATGATGTTCCTTGCAACCAGCGCCACCAGCGCGTTCTCTCCGATCAGTTTCGGACAATCAGACAACCCTGGTACGTATGCCTTGAAGGCTATAGCTCCAACGGTTATGAAGCCTCTGGCTGAGATATCTGCAAACGAGACCTACTTCGGTGAGAAGGTTTACATGGAACAGCTTCCTTTCGGAACACCGCGCCCCAAGTCAGAAATGTCGTTCCGATCCCCAAAAGAGATTCAGGAGTTCTTTACTTGGATGAATGAAGCCACGGGTGGGTCTAAGTATAAGTCTGGCAGCGTGGACGTAAACTTTGATCCGTACTGGTATCTGTTTGAATACTTCATCGGAGGCTCTGGTAGATTCCTGGGTCAGGGTGGTAAAGCCATCTACGACATAGGTCAGGCGACTATGTCTGCTGTGTCAGAGGGAGCCAAAGGTCAAAACGTATTCGACGCTCTCAACAGAATGCAAGAGGCCCCTAAGCCTGACATGAGTCTGACTCGCATGCCGCTGGCAAGGAAGGTGTACGGGGAGGCATCCAGATACTATGACTTCGATCTATTTGAAGAGAACGCACAGGAGATTATGCAACTCAAAAAGGAGTTGAGAGAAGGCCTGAAGGTCGAAGGGCGAGGCAGATACAACGGTGTGAACCGACTCTACAAAACCCTCGGTGAGACCGAGAAAAGACTCAAGCGCATCAGAGATAGAAAGCGTCAGGCGCGAGACATCTCCGACTACATAAGAAGATCTAACGTATTGACCCAACTCATGGAAGAGGAACGTGAAGCGGTCATGAAATTCAATAGTCTATATGAACAAGCAAGAGGACAAAATTGAAAAGACTAAGATTGGTAAGTTCCTTCAGGACAAACTCCCAGAAGTAGCTGCTAAGTTCACTGGAGTGCTACCTGATCAAGGAGTGCTCGGTATACTCAAGCGTGTCGTCGATGGCAGCCCAGAGCTCACTGCAGCTGAGAAGCTGGAGTTTGAAAAACTAGCTATGGAGCAAGAGATTAGCGCCCAGGAGCAGGTCACCCGCAGGTGGGAAGCTGACGCCAAGAGCGACATCAAGCTTGCCAAGTACATAAGACCAGTCACTCTGATTGTCTTGACTGTGTTCTTCATGAGCCTTACCGTATGGGACGGCATGGACGTGTCATTTATGCCTCCAGAGAATTACATAAATTTGCTAGAGGTTCTGATGCTCACCGTGTTTGGGGCTTACTTCGCAGGAAGAACAATCGAGAAAGTTAGGCGCTAACCCCAAGCAGGGCAAGCGTTCCGATAAAAATAAAAACTAGCGTCATACGCACAAATATACGTAACAATTTCTTAACATGAGGGCTAAATCAGATCCTACAAAAAAAGAAGTACGTCAAAGGATGCTTGCGTCTGGTAGATGGAAAGAAGGCCCAGACGGTTCTTTGTTGCGTGTTCAGGCGGGAGTTCCTACTAAGGAAAGGGCGATGGAGCTGGAGCGACTTGACAGACCTATGACTGAGCAGGAGGCGAGGGAGTATGCCCTTCGTGCGTTCGATCCGTCAGCTGGACCTAACGTTCTGTTCAGCCTTATTGCTGGGGCTCACCCTGCTGCGGCAGCTGTAGACATAGGTGGTCAAGCCTTGACGTTAGGGGCTAAGGCTGCAACTCCTCTAGCCAAGGAAGCTATACCACTTGAGATGTGGGAGCCGATTGTAAAGAGAGCCAATGAATTGCTTTCGGAAGGGTTTGGAATCAAGAAGGGAGATGCATCAATTGAACTTATTCCCAAAGAGGTAGATGTCACAGGAAGTAGTTTTCCAGGATTTGATCTGGAAGTAGCTATAGACGGAAAGAAGACGGGGTTCATGTCATTCGAGCCCATGACCGACTACGATGCTCAAATGATACAAAATCAAAGAACTTTGGGATTGGGTGAAGAAACCCCAATGGAGTATGGAGTGATCAGGATGGACGACTTTCCATTTGGTGAGGGTGGTGGACCAGAGATGGGCATGGGGTACTCTGCTGAGATGAACAAAGCTCTGAACGAGGCTTTGAAGGAAAAGGGGTATAGGATGTTTTCGAGCACCTCTCACAGTGATTTGGGTGGCGCTAGATACATGGCTGATGTTGAGCGCAGAGTTGTGGATCCAATATTCAGCACACGAACGTCCCCAGTGCCCAGAGATGAAAGAAGATTGAAGGAGCTTCTTGATAGATATCCAGGAGCTGAGATAAAGGGTGACATGCTTCACATACCTGAGACTAGATACAGGTATAACAGGGAGGGTGGCAGAGTAGGGGATTCCTGGCCGCCTGACAATGACATCTACGCCCGCGATCAGCAGATCGCATACGCCAATATGCTGCAGCAGCTAGCAGCGGACTACGATGCCGCACAGGCTAGGCTTGACCAAGGGGAGATAGGACCAACTCCCACATACCCCAACCTGTCCCCGTACCCGACGATTCAAGCTACAGAACTTAGCCCTGAGCTCAGAGAGGAGAGAGGGCGATCTAACCCAGGATTTCAGCTGCTGGACCTTCTGACACCCGTGGGAGACGTGACTCAGATAGCTCAAGGCATTGGAGACATGATCACGGGAGATCCTGCTATGGGCGGGGTAAACATCGGGGCTGGACTTCTTTCTCTTGGAATACCTGGAGGTATACGTACAGGTAAAGCAAGCTCGAAGTTGGCTGAACAGGCTGGAAAGAAAGGAGTATCTGTGAAGGCGATCAAGCAGGCGGCCTCTGGAAAGGACGTCTCTGCATCAGAGGCCTCGCTCCTCAACATGTTTGCTGAAAGAGCAGAGAAGGCTGGTATGACTCACGTCGATCCTGGCAATATGCAGATGGGCGGGATGGAAAGACTGCCTCGATTCAGAGGCGCCAACACCAGCCCTGAGTGGGATGAATTCTTCGGCACAGATAGGCTTATGGGATTGGATTATTACAATCCTTCAACCGTGGATCAAGCCATCAGAGAAGCAAGAAGCGAAATCATCAGAGACGCTGATGTGATACTCCTCAGAGGAGATGAAAGCGTTTATGGAAAGGGCAGTTCAAAGCACTTTTACGGGGATCGTGGTGAAGGGTATGTCCCCTCCGTCGAAGATCTAGAAAGCCCAAAAGCAGGAAGGGAACCACTTCGAGGTGTGGGGGTTCACGCTCACGTGAGGGCTCTCCCTGATCCGTGGGAAGCTACAAAAGCAAAGAGAGGCGAGCCAAGCAGGAATGTCAGGACTATGCTTGAGATTCAGAGTGATGCATTTCAAGCGAATCAAAGAGGCCGCTGGCAGAATACTTATGATTATGGAGACGAGCCCATACATGGAAGTATGGAGATGAACAGGATGGCTGCGGAAGACCCAGGTCGTATTGACGAGATCTTTAACAACATAGAGCACGTAGGTAAACAGGTTATTGGATACCTAAGTGACAAAGGATTCAAAAAAGGCGAGTCGCTTCAAGACGCCCTTGGTCTGGACAAGGTCCCTGCAGGACATGGTCAAAGGCAATACAAAGATGTAGGACTGCTCAAGGATTATGGAGGAGTCAGCGTTGCCTCACCAGAAGGCGCAGTTCAGGGTTTTGAAAGACTTCTGCAAGACCTTATTGATGCTGGTGACATAACTAGAAAAGAAGCAGATGACTTTCTCGTCGGGTATAGCAGGCTTGGCGGTGAGGGTCACTACGACTTCAACTTCTCTGAAAATGTAACAGACGCCGAGGCTAGAGGAAGGAGGATGGGAATGGCGGACGATTTTGATGTGGAAGCAGAGAGGCCAAACGTAACCAAAGAGCATCCATGGATAAGAGTGACTAGTGAACTCGTAGACATAGGTGTCAAACAGATGAGACGCGAAGTCAAAGACGTAGACTTCTTGAAGCACGTAGAAAATGTAAAACTCATGCCAGACCCAGCCAACAACCCCATGTCTAAAACCTGGGCGAGGGAGGCACTGGCCGCGTTCTTTGAGGACGGAGCATCTAAGGGGGCCGAAGCATACCGAATCCCCACTCCTGAGACGGTTCGTACTATCCAAGGTTGGGGTGAAGAGGGCGAGTTTGACATGATCCTCGGACGCTACAAGGGCCTCCCCGATCAGATGAAGAAGATGGGGGTTGACGTAAGCAAGATCACACCAGTCACGGACGGGTTTGGGAACACGTGGCTTGAGCTACCCAGGAACGCAGTCCCTGAGGCCGTCAAGGTATTTAAACGCGGCGGACGCCTAAACGTAAAGAAGGCCAAGAAAGGGATGCGAGTCAAGAGATGCATATAAATAACGAGGGGCCCCGAAGGGCCCCTCTAAGGTTAGCGAAATTACACTGCACTAGGTCGGTGTAACACTGCCAAGATAATACATCTGCATCACCCAGCATTGATCGATCCGCTTCATCGCACTGGACAGGCTCCAGTATCGCAATCAGCAATCTCCACGTCATCCAGCTCAACGCTATCAAGGCTGGTGATGGGGGTCACTTTTGACCTCTCCTCGTGGTAGCGAGACTCACTGATCTCTTCTAGGGGGGCCTGATCGAAGCCGTGCCCACTATGAAGCAGAAAGGAAACCGACTTTACGCAGTAATCGTAATTGTCATCCAACCATGCCTTTATGCTTTCCAACTCCTCCATACGGTAGTAGATGGTAACACTAACGCTGTTGTCACTCCACTCAGACTGCAGTCTCTTGATGACCTCCAGCTGATCGACAGCGGACATCTCGTCTGCAAACTTCGTGTCCTTGGGGAACTTACAAGGGAAGCTAACTACCACCGTGGAGTGATCCTCCGTCCCGTCAAAGTTGCGTACATATTCTACGTGGTACCCGTTAGTCCGAGCAACTCGTGCCAACTCGCTATCTGCAGCCATTCGGATTCGTCTAAGATAGTATTCGGAGAATCCAGGGTGTGCCCCTGGTGTAACACCAGCAAGAAGAGACAGCGTTCCAGAGGGTTTAACTGTAGTAAGTTTGATGGAATTAGGAAACCCATGTTGCTTTGAATATTCTTTGTCGTAAGCCCGAAGGTACGTGTAAGTTTCATCCAACCACACTCTCTGCTGCTCCGTAGCCTGAAGGTACCCCGTAACACCAATACCCATCCGCATGTTAGCGTGGACGATGGCTTCGGTTTCTTTCAGTGAGCACGGGATTGCGAGGCTGTGCTTGTTGATTCTGTAAAGATAACGAGCAACCTTCTTCAATTCCTCTGCAGACTCAATGTTTGGCAGATAAATTTCAGCGAGACAACAGGTCTCGAAGTTGGCCAAAGACTGCTCAGCACACGGATTGAAGCCCATAACGTCAGGGTCAGGGTACTCCATCTCGTGCGTTCTACCCCACTTTCTGCTGTTCTTTAGGTTGATAAGTCCGTAGGGCTCTCCATTACCTTTGTATCCTTCCCAGAACTCACTGGGGAGCAGATCGATGTCGTCACACACAACAGAGTTGTTGGACATGGCTCTCCAGTTCGGAATGCCACCGAGATCCCAGCGCTTGGCACGCAGGTACTCGATGTCGTCATGATCGCCGAGGGCAATCTGGGCGGAGCGACGAACGTTACCAGCCACCACGATCTTGCCGATGATGTTCATGATATCGAGGCAGTCCACGCTAGACAGACGGCGGCCAGCCTTGGCGTTCAGGATCTTGTTGATCTCCATCATACCCCAGACCAAGTCCTCGCTGCCGCTTGCGGTACCACCGAACCCCTTAATCTTCGCACCCTTTGGTCTGATGAGGTGGGTGGCAAACGTGAAGTCCTCACAGGTGCCGTCCTGCCAGAAGTGAGACTCAATGACCTTCTCAAGGAGCATGACCCATCCCTCACGAGAGTCAGGAACAATGAAGTCTGCATCGTTGACATCACTTCTTGTGATCTCAACTTTCTGGTGTCCGACCTTCGGGAGCTGGTATACGTGTTCACGCTGGATATTGAAACCGACTCCACTGCCCAGCATCAGCATCTCGAATGCCCACGTGAATGGTCTAATCGGTTCATCTACCACCACGAAGGAGCAGTTCTGCAGGGACGGCAGGCCCAGTCTATCTACGGTCTCGGTACCCAACTGCCACAGGAATCGACCAGCGACAGTGCCCTTCAGCGACAGCATTATGTCTCTGATGTCTTGCTTCTCGTCTTCCCTGAAGTTGCAACCAAGCTGATCATTGCATGCTTTGATTACACGCTCTACGGTGTCGGGCCACTCTTCTGTTCTTCCGTTTTCGGTAGCTCTTGCATACGTTCTTTTAAACGTGGGGTATCCTACCTCACCCCATGGGATAAGTTGTTCTTTGCTCATAATTTTTTATTGGAAAAGGCTTGCAAGATACTCAATAATCCAAGAAGTATTTCCATACTCTGTATGAATCTAACATCCTGATATCCTGCAGTATAACCCTTGTTATTACGTCTTGCCTGTCTTTGCGAGTGTACAGCTTTCTGTACGCATCGCGCTTGTGGCTTACGACCTCTTGCTCGACGTTCTCGTCGATCCACTCTTTCAGTTCGAGTCGGTCCACCACTGAGAACCCATGTTCCTCTGGCATATCAAATGCGATGATCGTTGCACCACCGTGCAGCCAGCCTGGGTTCCCCCTTACGTTCTTCATCTCTACCCAAATCTCATCAGGCAGGTTGTTTCCTTTCACATCCACTCCCCATCTACCCTTGTCATTTAAGGCTAGCCAGTAATCTACGTGTTCGTGAATGTCCTCTGTGTGAGAGGACTTCTTGACTGTCAAGCCAAGGTTCTCTGCGGCTCTTACGAACCTAATCTCTGCTACTCTCCCCGTTGAACTAGAGTACCTCCTCCTGTTGATAGAGGTCACTCCTCGTGGTATTCCTTAACCGCTTCTACTGCAAGGTCCAGCTCGTGCTCGACGATCTTTACAGTAACATCCACCATCCCTGAGACGAGGTCTTGTTCGAGAATCGGTTCCCCTGCGTCTGTGTGGCAGGACTCGTAGAAGTTAGCAAGGGCTCTCATGGCCCTGTCTGATGCAATAGCGTAGTATTCGCTCAATTTAGATTGATCCATCTTCAATGCTCTTTAAGATTTCTTGTATGGCCTGATCGACCTGCTG
>MDSZ01226849.1_pt1 | contig 17586 bp, 13 predicted proteins | sample 811201 | NCBI WGS metagenome assembly MDSZ01 (sample SAMN05326647, study PRJNA326480) | marine metagenome | isolation source: seawater | place: Indian Ocean: North | collected 2010
TTGATTTACAAACTAAAACAGACGATATTACAGAAGAAGTAGAAAAAGTCAAAGGAAACTAAATGGCATATTTTGGACGACGCTCCGACCAAAAATATACAGCTAAAAGAAAAAAGGCATACGATAAGAATACTGGAGGTATAATGACCGCCGGGTCTGCCGCCAATAGGATTAGTCAAGATACTAAAAATCCTAAAGATATTCAATTCTTTGAAATAGAAATAGCTGAAGTTATGGTGGTGTATGATAATCCTGATAAGTTACCAAAGTATAAAGATGGTAAAAAAATATGGGAACTTATGGGAGCCATTAAGGCAAGATGTGTAAATTCTGAATTAAATCAACCATTAGACCGTTTAAAGATTTATTTACCATTTGTGGCAAATCAAACTCATGTTCCACTTCGTGGTGAACTTGTAGTCGTGAGCTCTTATAACTCAATCAATTATTATCAACAAGTAGCAATGCACCCACAGAGTGTAAATGCAAATATATATCCTGGTTTAAGTGGAACACGAGACGAAGATTCAGTCAAAGAAGATTTTTTATATGACCACTTTGAAATACCCGATGAGAAGTTTGGTAATGACACTAAGATAAGAAGATTGATGCCACATGAGGGTGATATTACTTTTGAAGGTAGGTTTGGACAATCTATAAGATTTGGAAGTGCCATAAAAGATGATGACAAGGCAAATGAAGGTGGTGGAACTAAAAGACCAGGTGGTGAACAAAACACACCAAATATAATGATAAGAAGTGGTCAGTTACATTCAACTGATATATTTGGAAAAGATAATGTTAAACAATCTTTATTTGATGAAAAATTAAAACCAGTTGATGAAGATATCAATTTAGATGGTTCAAGTTTATATTTGACATCGGGTAAAAAAGGTGAACAAAAAATTAACCTTGATTTAAAACCGAGTAATTCTAAAGACCACGCTTTAATGAACAAGGTTCATAGGAACAAACAACCAAAAGATGGTGGTGAACAGATTATATTGAATTCTGATAGGATTACATTTAATAGTAAAAGAAACGAAATATTAGGTTTCTCCGCTCTCGGTATTGGTTGGTCTACCAAGTGGTCATTTACGATAGATGCTGATAAACAATTCGCGTTAGTCACACCGAAGGTTAGAATATATGCCGAAGAAGAATTTCAAATGATAACAGGAGCAAGTGCAAAAAAATTAGCACTTGGTGGTGGACATCCTGACACAGGAGAGGTTCAACCTTTTCATAAATCAGAAGTATTGATGCAGGACGCTGGAGCATCAGGATTACAGATGGGTGAAACAGTGATGTTATCAAGTCACGCACCATCACATCTAAAACTTGACATGAATGCACATTTAGAAAGTGAACCAGGAGCATTTGTTCATTGTGCAGATTGTGCAGGAATGTATTCTGATAAAGAGTCTTATGTTAAAGTTGGAGGTAAACAAGAAGATTTAACAGCACAAGTTTCTTCGAGAGAAGACTTGGGTGAACAAACTCTTGTAGGTGGTGAAAAAATTACAGAAACAATAGAAAAATTAATGGATAATTTAATAGATTTGGGAGACAAGGTATTGTCCTTGACTGGTATAGCAACAGGAGCAGGCCCAAGTGGTCCTATAAGTAGTGGCCCGACTAACACTGCGACGATAGAACAATGGAAAGCAACAGTAGAACAAACACGAGCCGAAATTTGTGATTGTTTATTGAAACCAAAATAATGCCTTTAAATTCAGGAAACTTAGCAAAAGGTATTCAAGATGCATTCACAAGACAGGCAGAAAGTGATGCATCAAATCAACAAAAATCGGCACAAGACTTTGCCAAGGCTATAACCGATTATGCAGCTGATGCAACTATTGTAGTCGCAGGAGCTCCACCATTTACACCTGCAGTTCCATCTCCAATACCAGATCCTTCGGTGATGGGACAACAGGCAAAGATTAATCCCGCAGTAGCAGGTGCTGGATTATCTGCATTATTTCCACAAATAGATGGTAGTTATACTGCTATGGATCCCACAATGGGTTTGATAAGTGCGGGTATTATGACATATATTGCTACTTTTACGATATTTAGTATAGGTGGAGTTACTTGTACAGGAGCTACGGTTCCAGTAACACCACCAATATTTGCACCAGCTACCGCAAAAGGTTTAAATGGGGGAAGTATTCAAGAAGTCTCTGAAACTTTGGCAAATATAATACATTTGACATTTACCACGGCAGTATTTAATGGGATGGTTGTAAATACAATTACTGGAGCAGTGATACCAGGTCTCTTAGCACCAGCAATAATTATGTAGGAGTTAATAATGAAAAAACAAGAACTAATAAAGATAATCGAGTTAGTAGTTCGTAAAGAAGTTAAGAAACAGGTAAATGAGATATTTATTAATGAAGGAAAGAAAGCTTTAGCTTTTGGTAATCGTTCAAAACAAGATGAAGTCTCATCCTCTTTAACCGAAATAGCAGAACAGGAGTATGTCCAACCAAAACCTAAGAAAAGGGAGTTTAAGGAATATACAAAAAATGATGCTTTAAATAAGGTTTTGAACGAAACCGTAGGTGGAATACCACAAGGTGATAAAGGTGAATATCCAACAATGGGTGGTGGAGCTTATACTTCCGATAGATTACACGAATTGATGGGTGGAAATCCAATGATGGCTGGAACTGAACAAGGTAAAGAAAAGGCTCGTCAAGTTGGAGCGGTAGAATCCATGAAAGCAAGAGGTGTAAGTTCTGAACAAGTTGGTGAAGATGTTGTAAACGCACTAACAAGAGATTATAGTGGTTTAATGAAAGCAATAAATAAGAAGAAGGATGGTCATTATAGACCATAGGAGTGATTAGTTGTCAAGTGTATTAGAAAAAGACTTAAATCCTGATGTCAAAATAGGTTTATCTTTGCCGATGGATCACACAGATGGTAGTGGGTTTTTTCCTGGCACCTCGACTACATTAACTCAAACTACAAGTAATATAAGAAATTTACTTTTAACTGCTAAAGGTGAAAGAGTAGGACAGCCAGATTTTGGTTGTGGTTTATTACAAGTATTGTTTGAACCAATGAGTGAAACTCTTTTAGAAGATGTGAGGTCAGTAATTGATGAAGCAATGGCAAAATGGTTACCTCATGTTCTTGTAAATGATTTGAGAGTTGAACAAGATGAAGTTGAACCACAACAATTAAATATAATAATGAGATTCGCCTTAACAGTTCAACCTGATGTTTATGAAGCTGTTACATTAAATTTTTTGATGGGTGATTCCGACGCAGGATCTGCTGGAACTGGTGATTCCGGCGGTGGTGGTGGATATTAGGAGAAGTTAAATGCCACAACAATCAACTGGTAAAGAACTAAGATATTTAAATAAAGATTTTGCTGGATTCAGAAATGATTTAATAGAATACGCAAAACAATATTATCCAAACACATACAATGATTTTAACGAATCATCACCAGGTATGATGTTTATTGAAATGGCATCATATGTTGGAGATGTTCTGAGTTATTATGTTGATTCACAAGTAAAGGAAATGTTACTTGCGTATGCCGAGGACAATAAGACTTTATTTGAAATGGCACAATCATTTGGATATAAACCTAAATTGTCAGCTGCAGCATTTACCAATGTTGATATATTTCAAACAGTCCCTGCTGTTGGAACTGGAACTAATGTAAAACCAAATTATAATTACGCAACTATTGTTGGTGAACAAACACAATTAAGGGCATCAAGTGGAACAACTTTTAGAATGAGAGAACCTGTTAATTTTAAGTATTCAAGTTCTTACGACCCGACAGAAGTTTCTGTGTTTGAAAATGATGGAACAAATCCAACATTTTATTTATTGAAAAAATCCGTTGGTGTAATTAGTGGTAATGTTACAACTGAACAATTTACATTCACAAATGCTGAAAGATATTCAAGAATCATGTTGGGTAATACAAATGTATTAGAAGTTATTTCGTGTACGGATAGTGATGGAAATGTTTGGAGAGAAGTTCCTTTCTTAGCACAAGATACTGTTTTTGATTCAGTTGAAAATATTGGAGCCAATGATCCTCAGTTATCACAATACTCTGATACGGCACCATATCTTTTAAAACTTCTAAAAACAGGTAAAAGATTTGTAACATTCGTTAGAGGTGATGGTAGGACAGAAATTAGGTTTGGTGCAGGAATGACAGATTTTGACGAGGAAATAGTTCCTAATCCAAATAATGTAGGTTCGTCATTACCTGGCAGTCCGAGTTATATGGATACATACTTTGACCCGACTAATTTCTTAAAGACCAATGCTTACGGACAGGCACCATCTAATACAACATTGACAATTAAATATTCCTATGGTGGTGGTATAGAAGATAATGTGGTCGTTAATTCAATAAATTCTTTCACAGATTTACAATTAACTCTTGACGAAACTAATTTGGATAGTAGTCTAGCAAATACAGTTCGTGAATCTATAGCAGTAACAAATCCATATAGAGCAAGTGGTGGTAGAAGTGGTGAGAGTGTAAAAGAATTAAAAGAAAATGCACTTGCTTATTTCCAATCACAAGGAAGAACAGTTACTAAGGAAGATTATATTCTAAGAGCATATGCGATGCCACCAAAATTTGGAGCTGTATCAAAGGCATATATCGTTCAGGACGAACAACTGAATATACCAAATTTACAAGAAGAAGTCAAGGCTAATTTATTCATTGATGAAAGAAACAGAGCTCAACTTAGAGCACAAGACGCTAAGTCAGCAGAAAGAGTTCCTAATCCTTTAGCACTTAATATGTATACTTTAGGATATACTGGAACAAAAAAATTAACACCTCTAACATTAGCAGTTAAACAGAATCTCAAAACTTATTTGTCACAATATAGGTTGATGACAGACGCAGTAAATATCAAAAACGCATGGATTATAAACATCGGTGTTAGGTTCAATTATATATGTCGTGCGGGATTCAATAAAGAAGAAGTGACATTGAGATGTATTAATAAAGTAAGAGATTTTTTCAATATAGATAGGTGGCAAATCAATCAACCAATAATTTTACAAGAGTTAGCCTATGAGTTATCAATCGTTGATGGAGTTGGTGCTATTGTTCCACCTGAACTTGATAATCCTAAGAAAACACCGATTTTAATTTATAACAAATACAAAAAAACAGATGGATATTCGGGTAATATTTATGACATAGATTACGCCACTAAAGATGGTATTATATATCCTTCGCTAGATCCGAGTATATTTGAATTAAAGTATCCTGATTTAGATGTTGAAGGTAAGGCTATTGGTGATTCAATTGGAAATACCATATAGGAGAAATAAATGGCCCATTATTTTGAATACGCAACAAAGGATACCACATTATATGAAAGAAGTGGAAGTCAAAACGCTGGTTTAGATGAAATTCTTGAAATAGCAAAAGATGTGAGTCCTGCAAATAATTTGTATGGAGTCAGTAGGGCACTAATCAAGTTTGATTTAACTTACATTTCAAGTTCATATTCTGCAGGAACATTCGGTGATAGTCCTAAATTTTATTTAAATCTGTATGACGCCAACACTCGTGGTATACAATCTACACAAACACTATACGCTTACGCTGTAACACAATCTTGGGAAAATGGTTACGGAAGAAGTGATAGTAATCCTCGTATAACAGAAGGTGCTAGTTGGAATTATAGGGATAACGATACAATAAAAACACAATGGACGGGTTCCATGACTGCTTCAGGTGGACATTGGAATACACAATATTCTTCATCACAAGTATTCGACCAAGAACCAGCAGATTTAAGAATGGATGTAACCAATTTAGTATTGTTACAATTAAGTGGTAGTGCAAATGGTGGATTGGATAACGAAGGTTTCATAATAAAAAGAGAAGGTAATGTTGGAAATAGTGATACAAATTCTGATGAGGGTAGTGGAACTCCATTAGGAACATTCTCTTTCTTTAGTAGGGAAACACACACAGTTTATCAACCAAAATTAGAAGTTGTGTGGAATGATTCCAAATGGGTAACTGGTTCACTTAACGCCTTAACATCAGAAGATTTAGAAGATTTAGTAATTTACGCTAGAGGATTGAAAAAACAATATAATGAGAACGCTAAAATAAAATTTAGATTAATAGGTAGACCATTGTATCCTGAAAAAACATTTTCAGCAACAACTGGATATGATACTGGTTATACCACCGCCAAATATTTACCAAGTGGTAGTATATTTTATCAAGTAAAAGATGCATTTACGGAAGATATTATAATACCTTATGGTGTTGGTTCCAAGATAAGTTGTGATTCAACTGGTAATTATTTCAATCTTGATTTGAAACCATTATTATCTGAAAGGTTTTATAAAGTAGAAGTCAAGGTTGTTAGTGGTAGTGGGACAGCTGATGAAATGGTAAATTTTTACAATGAGATACCTTCATTCAAAGTGGTGAAATAAAATGCCTTTAACACAAGAAGAACTACAAAAAAGTGAATTCTATCAAAAACTAAAAGAACAAGATAGGTCAAGATATCTCAATGAACTTGAAAATAAAAGGAAGTTGAGTGGTTCGGTAATAGTAAATGAAAACGGACAGCAGATAATAACAGAGGATACACAGCCCTTGAGAAATGATGCAGGTGTATTTATAGCAGTTGAAGACCCGTTTGATGAGGGAAATAATTTAACAGATCCTGACCAAATATTATCAATCAACTTAAACACTACGGTCTACCTTACAGACCCGTATTGGGATAATGTTTTAGATAGGGAATTTTCTGAGTTATGAGAATCAACACAAGTCTAAGTGACAATCATTATCAAGAATTAAAAAGAGAAGATTTAGAAATTCTTGGAACAGGTGGCTATCTGTATCCACCATTTGGTCAAGGTATTAAGGATTATGTTGAAATACATATTCATGACAAGAATAAGAATTTTAAAGAAAAGATAATTTCAGAACATACTACATTCGTAGATGGTAAAATAAAAATGAATCTCGGACAAGACTTGAGAAGTAATGGTTATGATAGAGGTATCTTTGTTGTTCAATATTATTTTATCAGACCTGTTGCAGGAGCCGATGACATTGTCTTGACTAAAACACAAAATGGGGTATCAGGTATTGTCCATCATGGTAATCCTGAATTAACGGGTATTAGCTCAACAGGAAATTTTTATCTTGATGAAGAGGAAAAACCATTTGTTGGAAATGCCCCACCGGCCGAAGGTGAACCCAAACCTTTGGATATTAAGGAATGGAAATATAAAATAGATGAAATAAGCACATCGAGAACTGAGGTTAGAATAGTTCCACAGATTATATCTAATGCAAAGTATAAAAGTGATTTTAGAAAATTAATTGAAAATACCATCAAATATATTCCTGAAACTGCTTGGGACGATTACATAGATGCCAATCAAGATTTACTTAGTGCTTGGAATATTATAAAAAATTTACCTGATAATGATTTATCCAAATGGTGGAGACCAAGATTAGAATATCAAGATAATATAACTTCCAAAAAAGATTTCGGTAAACTTCACTACACCATGTATGGATATAATGAAAATAGAAATGCAAATCCAGGTGATGGTGGTGGTCAGATAAGTTGGACGGGACCTGATAGTGCAAGATTACAATTTAATGTTAGGAGAGAGACAGAAGACGAAGGATTTCAACCATACATGCAGGGTGGAACTTTAGTTGTCAAAGATGCTTACACGGTTGATGAAGAAATACAGGCAAATTCATTTGAAAATCCTAATTACTCCACAGAAGATCCTATACCCGATACACACATCGAAGTTACTGATTCATCTGTAAGTCCTCGTGCTAAAACCTATACTATGATGTTAAGAAATAGAGAGGGTGACACAATCAATGATGATGGTGGTGCTGAGTTCAACACAAATTCACAACAAGTTCAGTATTTTTGGGATTTTGGTTGTGGTCATACCGAGGGTCCTACAACATCACATCAAGTTGTACATGAGTATGATGAAGATGGTTCTTATTTACCATCATGTGTAATCATGACACCAAATTTTGATTCAAATGTTACTGATGTAAAAACCATAACTGGAAAAAATGAATCACCAGTTCAGATTCAAATGCCAGTCGGTCAAACCTTAGATGAAGAAGGGAATGTGGTTGAAGGTGGAACTGGTAATCCAACTACCTATATAGCAGATGGAACGATTGTAGTATACTCAGGAACTTTTTGGTTATTGGACAAGGGTAAGAAAAGATTTATTGTTAGTTATGGGTATGGACATTGGAACGAAGTCAATGGTAGACATACCGATAGTTTACCTGTAAATATTGATGGAGCTTATAGTGTAGCCGCACAAGAACTTTTATTGACACTTTTCGAATCAAAGGGTATCAATACTGCTAAACCTGAATGGTGGGCATGGAGAGTTAGACCAACAACAAATGCTACAATATTAGCAAATGGTAAAAATTTACTCAGAAACTATGGAGATTTTGGAACTCCTGAACCATTTAATGGGTGGAAATTATCACAAGGTGATGATGCACCCACATACGATACATGGGGTATACTTACTTCCCCAAGTTTTATTGTTACTATAAGTAACGCCGTTAAAAATGCAATACCTGATGGGCCTCCTTTCAGACCAGAAGATATGGGAGCCACAGAATCAACTGCAAATCAAGGTGAACCAAGGTCATTTAGTAGAAATAATATACCATTCGAATTTTGGCCATCAACCACTAATGTTTCAGGTCGGGCTCCTGTTCAAGTTACTGTTACATCAGTATTTGTATCTCCTGTACCACCAAAGGTAGATGCAGAACAAGGTGTTGGATTTGATACTAATCCTTCTGATGATTCAGGTGGTGAGGAAAGTGGTGAAACAGATTTAGGAACTTATAATAATCCTGTCACTACGAGAACAGTAGAAGTTGCAGCAGGTGCTACCATTGTATTGAGGAGAACAACCTACAATACAAATCAAAATTTCTTGGGTTGGACGACCAACGCAACTTTTAATCAGGCCGATGTAATCTCAACTGATGATAATCTTGAAGTTGATGCACCATTGGATAGTAATATAACCTATTACGCACATACTATGGACTTATAATGAGTGATATAGATAAAAGAAAAATTATTTGGGGTGGTATTGAGGATACCAAAATTCCACAAATGGCTGCATGTGGTAAAGGTGATGGTGGTGCTGATGCCAAGAAAGGAAAGAAAGAACCCAAAAAACCCAAACAGATGGGTAAAGATGGTGGACTATTAGATAAGTTTGGAGATTGGTTAAAAGATAATGAAGACCTCTTAAAAACTTTAGCTTTAGGAGCAGTAGCAGCAGCACTCGTAGCAGGAGCAGTTGTAGCATTCAGAAAAAATAGAAAAAATACTGATGAAAAACTGAAAGACCTTGATGATTTAATGGCTGGATTACCACAAGGTCCTGAGTTTGATAGAGCAATGGCAGCAAGGGAAGCCTTAGAAAATGAACCTTATGATACTGGTGTCGATGCTGACGCACCATTAACCGAATTAAAGGACCCACCTGATTATATTGGACAACAGGCTATTGTTGATGGTGATTTATATGTTTATAAAGATCCACCAGGAGCTTGGGTAAATTTTGGGCCAGTCACACCAAGATTCAATCCAAATAACGCACCACCTAAGCCCGTTACACGAGATTTTATTAGTAGAATACGACAAGTCCACAATCCTGATTCCGTCACGGTTGAGAAAACTTGGAGTGAAGGAGCTACGGAAGTTGGTCACATTGGCCCAACACAAGTAAACTTGGAAACTAAATTTCCAAAGTGGTATGTAGAAACTGCAGATCCTCAAGATTTATACACATATCTTAGATATGGTAAAAATGGAAGAACTTTAATTCTCAATAGAAAAGATGATAGGGAAAATTATGTTGAATATCCTTATTCTGTTGTTTTCAAATTATACGAACCATTACCTGATGATATAGTTGAGGGTGACATGACTTATGTGGTCAAGGAAATGTCATCACCTTACGAGGAAACGGTTCAGCTTGTAGATTTTGTAGATGAAGATATATCTGATGTGGTTTTGAGAAATCCAAAAATTAATAGTAATGAAGATTTTGAAGGATACTTTAGACCAAGAAATACACCATATAAAACAAAGTCTACATTATTGACTTCTAATTCTCAAATTTCTAATATCATAGAAAATGAAATATTAAGTGGAAGTTTCCAAGATAGTATAGAATTAGATGGAATTGAATATAGACAATTTACATCATTTGTAAAGTTTAGTTCTGCCGAAGATAGAGTCAAAAATTTTAGATACAAATTACAACAAATAGAACAATATGAAAGTCAGAGTAATGCATTAAATGGTATACCTGGAGTTGAGACGAACGCTTATACTGCATCTATCGCACAAAAAGTTAGAAAGTTAAAGAATGAATTTACACCATTCGAAAAATTTATGTTTAACTCAACCGCTTCTTATGCATCATCATCTCTCGGTGTATTTCATGCAAATGCATGGCCTAAGAAAAGTGGTGATGGAACAAAATTAAATCCATATGTTTTGTATTCTGTCTCCGAATCTGCAGCCACAGATTGGTATGACAAACAAATAGTAAGTGCATCATTATATGATAGAGCAAATAGAGATAGGTTGATAAATAATATTCCTAATCACATCAAAGATGATACGAGAAATGATGCCTTCTTAACATTCATCAATATGATTGGAGAACATTTTGATAAAGTTTGGACATATATAAATCAGATTCCACAAATTTATGATAGAAGAGATGGTATCAATACTGGTTTATCAAGAGATTTAATATGGCATGTTGGTCGTTCATTAGGATTCTATTTGAATGATGGTCAAGATTTAGTCAGTTTACCAAATTATTTAATTGGTGCAGATGTAACTGGTTCTGATGCTTCATTTTCAGTTCAATCTGCTTCTCCAGCAAAAGATATATCAAGAGAAATATGGAAAAGAATATTAAATAATATGCCATTTTTCTTGAAGTCTCGTGGAACCGTAAGGTCACTCAAAGGACTTATAAATTGTTATGGTATCCCATCAACAATATTAAGGGTAAGAGAGTATGGAGGCCCAAGACCACCAAGAGATACAGGTGGAAGTAGAAGAGTTATGGTAACGAGAAAGTTTACCAAAGCTTTAGAATTTAAAGGTGGTCAATATATAAGAACTAATTGGGCAAACGATACCAAGAGTAGTAGAAAACCAGACACAGTTGAATTTAGATTTAGGGCAGCTACTGGTAGTAATCAAACTCTTGTTCAGGCTGGAACTGATTGGCACATAAGACTACAAGACAATAATTCATCTGATAACTATGGTAAAGTTTTATTCAAAGTAAACACACTTGAAGTAACATCAAGTTTATTACCTGTATATGATGGTGAATTTTATTCGGTCATGTTGACGAGAATGAGTGCAAGTATAGGTGATGGTGGTAAACATTTAAGTGGTAGTTCACAAGGATATTTAAAATCTGATACAACTTCACAAAATATATTATATTCTCTTCATGTCGGTAGATATGATGCAGGATTGGAAAGAACTATATATAAATCATTCTCAAGTGGTTCGACTGCAACCACATCAATCAATAGTGCGTTTGTCGGTAACGAAACCCTATACATTGGTGGTAAACCATCAGATGATTTTGCACCACAATTTAGTGGTAGTATGATGGAATTCAGATATTGGACTACAGCGTTAAACAGTGGTTCTTTTGACAATCACACTGCCGCACCAAAAGCTTTTGATGGTAATCATTTGTCTGCATCATGGCATGATTTGACATTAAGATATAGTTTTGATGATGATAAAAATTTAAATTCAGATAATTCAATTCGTGATACAAGTGCTAACCAAACTTACACTCAACCAGGAACTGCATTTGGATATACAAATGGAAATTTACCACACTTTAGAAAACTCGTAGACCAAATGAAAGCTAAAACACCGAACTTAGGTCCCAACAATAGAATGGAAAATAAAGTTCGTGTGGAAAGACAAAAACTACTTGGAAGTTTATCAGTAGACCAAAGACAAGAGTTAAGTGCATATGACGCAGCACCTGTTGATAGTAATAAACTTGGTGTTTATTTCTCACCAGCTGATGTGATAAATGAAGACATAATATTGAGTGTTGGAGATTTTGATTATGATGATTACTTAGGTGATCCGAGAGACAAATATAAATTAAGATATAGAGGCTTAGATTACGCAGCAGAACAATATTGGAAAAAATATAACTCACCAAATAATTTTTGGGATTACATCAGATTGATAAGATTTTACGATACGAGTGTATTTGACCAAATAAGAAAAATGATTCCAGCTAGAGCTAATGCTAATGTAGGTCTGTTGATAGAACCTAATATATTAGAGAGAAAAAAGTTAGTGATTGGTGCGAAACCTATTAAAGAACCACTTAATTATAGAGGAAATCTAAGTTTAAATGTCTATTCGGGTTCAGGTTTTCATAACCCAAGACTTTTCAATCATTCACAATCTATTGGTATATTTAATCCACCCAATCCAGTTGTAAGTTTGAGTGGTTCGTTCCCAACATTTAGTGGTTCATTTTCAGCAGCACCCTCAGGATCTGGTGAATATTCAACATATACTTCTTCAATATCAAGTGACATTTTTAGGACACCATCATTATATATACTTTCATCGTCATATGGACAACCTTATCATCCTGATGGAAAGATAAATTTTGGTAATTTTAAAATTGAAATTGGAGGTCCTGAATATGTATTCAGAGAAGTCTTACAACCAGTTGTAAGTGGTTCAATATTATCAGACCATAACTTTGAAGTCCAAAAATTTTACACTACACAATTTAGTGCATCAATAGGAAATGCTTTTTCTGAATCATTTGTTAGAAGTGACAAGAAGAGTTTATTCTTAGATAATCAAATGTTTAGATTAACAGTAGCTGGTTGTCAACAGACTAAAAAAACTACATTAGATAAATTAGAACCAGTAACGGTAGTATTGACTTCACCAACTACACTCAAGACTAAAGAAGGTGGTGAATCGAAGCTTAAAGTATTATAATTAATGAAAAATTTAATTTGAGTATATTTATAAATAAGAAGTTTTAGTCTATTGTAAATCCAAAATACTCAATCCAAAGGAGAATATACATGGGATTTTTAAATAATACCACAATCACAATAGATGCTATCTTGACTAAAAGAGGTCGAGAACTATTGGCTCGTGGTAACAACGAATTCAAAATTACAAAATTTGCTTTAGCAGATGATGAAGTAGATTATCGTTTATGGGATACTTCACACCCTAATGGAACAAATTTTTATGGGGCAGTTATCGAGAACATGCCTCTGTTAGAACCTGTTCCCGATGAAACACAAGCATTAAAATTTAAACTAATTTCTCTTCCAAAAGAAACAACTCGTTTACCTATTTTGGATATAGCAGTTTCCTCATTTACCTTTCAACAAGGTGGTGGAAATGGTGACTTAATCAGTCCAGGAACAATGAACTCATCAGATGATGATTTGGGATATACTTTCTTAATTCACGATACAAGTGTAGCAAGATTACAGATTGGACAATCTGCACCAGGTCAATCACAAGCTTTAGTTCCTGTTAATTTGAGTAGTGAAGAGATAACAAATTCACAAAGTGTAGTTGGTTTGACAGCAAGAGTTATACCACAGACTTTCACTTCACCTAATCAAAAGGTCACTCAATTAACTGTTGTTGGTAATCAGACTGGAGCAACACAAACATTGACCGTAACCGTAAACAAAACCGTTCTTGGTAGTCCAGGAGCTGGAGCAGGTTCATCTTAATCGTAGGAGTTAAAAAATGGCATTAGCAGGAGCATATAAATTATTTGACCAAGAAAATGATATTGTAAGTAATATTAAAGCTACAATATCAAGTGGTATTTGGAGTGGTGGATCGGGAACACTAACCACATTTTTTACTCAATCAGCACAAAGTGCATCAAGTGGTATTTACTTTTATGATGTATATAAATCAGACCACACCGATGCTGAAAGAGAAATTCAATTTAGTGTTGCATATGGTCACATACAAGGAAGTGGTTCCAAAGGAACAATCGGTGGAGCTACAGGTAATCGAGCTACTGCAGCCATACATTCACAACTTGTGAACTTAACCTTACCACCTAATAAAGATAGATTTACCTATGGTGATGGAACACAATCTAAACATTTCTTTGTAATATCTCTCAAACGAGCAAGAATGAGAGAAAAAATGGATCCGGGTAATTGGGAGTTAGAACTTAGTGGAAGTAAAGCAAAAGTCGGTCATGATGTTCGATTGATAGATGATAGTCAGTCTACAACAAATCCTGAAGCTGGTATAGGTGGAAGAGTATTTAATGTTGTTAGTGGTTCAATACGAAGTGGAGTATCATCAATACCATCAGCAGCATCTAATACAGGAAGTGCTTACGGATTATTCTATCCTGATTTAGGATTAATTGTGTTAAATGCCGATATGGTTCAAGCCAAAACAGTATTTGGTGATAACTTAGAAGGTGTGACAACTCCATCAGATAGTAATACTGGTAACGCTAGAAAATTTTTCAATCAAATTAAGGGTGGAGCTTACTTTCAAGCAAGAAGAGAAGAAAAACTTTCATCAACACATTACTTTGTAAGAGCAGGAAATAAAGAATTCAACTTTAGTAACAATCCAACTTTCTTTACTGCTTCAACTGGTGATTTTACACAACCTACTTTCTATCTTGACCCGAAGGTTTACATAACAACCGTTGGTCTTTACAACGACGCTAATGAATTATTAGCAGTAGCTAAGTTGAGTCAACCTGTATTGAAATCCTATTCTCGTGAGGCATTAATCAAAGTTAAACTTGACTTCTAATCTAAATAAGGGGTAAGAAATGTCGTATTTACGAGATGTTCACCCACAAGATTTCTCAGTAGAGCCTTTCAAAGTTCATAAGAAATTTACTTTTACAGATGCAGACACCAACTTAGGTGTTCTACCCATCAAGGTAAATAGTGGGAGTTTATTCAATTTCGCAACTGGTTCTGCACTTTCACAGAGTTTAGGAACATTTAACGCTCTATCTAAGAGTATGGGATTACCTAAGAAAACTTGGTATAGTCAAGGTACATTCTATAACATTCCAACTTACTTTCATATCAATCATTTATATTACGAAAGATATTCTCCTAAGAGAAAATTAGACAAGGGATTTGTTAATGCAACACAACCTTTTCTAACATATGGACATTCGAATACAAATGTAAATTTTAGAGAACTACATGAATCCGCTTCATTAATATCAATTCCACAGCAATTTTTTGGGGAAAGTATTAAACCATTGTCTGTTAGGATAAGAGATGATATAAGTGATGTAACTACCGATATTAGAGATGATGGTCATGGTAATCTTTATGATAACGCATATTCTGAAAGTTATGCATTACATAAGGCAAGTTCATTCAAAACCTATTATTCTGCATCAGTAGTTGGTTACGATAGTTCAAGTGTTGTTCTTGGAAATGTGTTCTATAAACAAGGAATTGTAGTGATGACAAGCACTGGTTCTAAGTATATTAACTCATTTACAGGTCAATCTTCGAATGGATTTAGACTTGAATATCGTTCTACAAGAACCTTGTATCAATATGAAACCCTTGTAATATCACCAGCTGGTCAACATAATCAGACAAAAAATACTACCGCTACATTTGAAAGAAGTGGTAGCACAATAGTTGGAGATGCAGATCCTTCGAGAAGAATACCTGAGAAAATATTCGCAGTGCCAGGTGACCAACCAGGAGTTAATGCTGGAAGTGGTTCTTTTGAAAGAAGTTATCCTGGAACACAACACTATGAGAACTTTGTCACACATAGTGCTTTTATGCCTTACATTACCACAATAGGTCTGTATAATGACGCTGGTGAATGTTTGGTCATAGGAAAAACCTCACGACCAATCAAAAATGATGATAAAATGGCTATGAGTTTCGTTGTAAGATTTGACATTTAATTACTAAAAGTTATATTTATTGTTGTATAATATCGCTAACGGGAGAAAACAGATGTTAAAGAAAATTATCATAGGCTTATTAATGGTCTCATCTTTATTTAGTCAAAATATGTTAGTAGACTTTTTTAAGTATTCTACTGCTTACGCCAGTTTCAGTTTGAATGCTCCACGATATCAAGGAGATAAATTTACACTTACTGGTAATTTAGACCAACCTTATTTAGATCCTACAAGAATAGAAAGGGAATTAGAACCTGATATTCAAAAATCATTTGGTCTCCGTAAAATTGGTAGATTTCAATATGAACCAAAAAGAGGTATAAAGAATGCAGGAAAAGGTGGTGAGTGGTATGATGGTTCAGAACAAAATGCTAATGAAAATTCTTCATTTGGTCCTGTAAAAGGATGGGAGTATTTAATAAAGTGGACATCAGGTAGACAATGGGGTGATGAATATGTTAATCAAGAATACTGGTTAAGATATACAGGAAATTGGATAATGATAAAGGCTGGATTAACTGAATTAGGATTAGAAGATTTAAATTATGCACAAGGTGATATCAGATTAAAATGGACACCAGATATATTGGGAAATAAATTAACATTTAGTGTAGGTGCAAAACACAGACAACATCCAGTATATGGATTTGATGCCATGGTTTTGGATACCGCTTGGTATAGTAATTGGTGGTGGACTTTTTCAGAAGATGCATTTGATGTAGATGACAATATGTGGTTTGATCCAGATATGATGGAAGTTGATGAAGATGGAAATTATATTTGGGAAAATGTAGATTTATATGAAATAGGTCCTGATGGTGAAATGATTCCATTAGATACTTTAGGACCTTTTTGGAATGGTCGTGGTCAGTATTGGGGACACGATTGGTTGTGGAGAGATGCAGATGGTACAATTTTTGCCTATACTGATAGAGAGTTTTTTCTATATTATTTTCCTGATATGTTGGATACATATATAAATGATATGAAAAAAGGATTTGGTTGGCAAAGGGAAACATCATTAGTTTTAGGTGTAGACTTCTATCACCATCAAGAAAATTGGTGGTTACATGCTTGGGGTAATTGGATGCCTATTCATTATGGTCATGATAAATATTCTTATCATAATGCAGACCATTATAAAGACCATTTAGAAGATGGTAAAGAACCTAAACATTTTATGTTTATGGATCCGATGATGATGGAGTGGAATGATTATGACTTTGGTGCAATATTAGGTGTTAAATTACAAGACAATCTTGGAGTTTTTGCAGAAGGAAAATATTTGTATTACTGGGAAAGACCAGCATACGATATTAAATTTGGAATTAATTATCAATTTATGGGATTTTAAAATGAAGAAATTATTATTATTATGTTTTGTGTTATTTTTAAGTTGTGAGGATAACAGAGTAGAAGAAACAAAAGAACCTCACATGCAAATGTGGGTAAATGGAGATCCAATAGACCCGTTTACTTATTATGGTTCTATAACGACCTATGGTCAAA
>MDSZ01198213.1_pt1 | contig 17576 bp, 16 predicted proteins | sample 811201 | NCBI WGS metagenome assembly MDSZ01 (sample SAMN05326647, study PRJNA326480) | marine metagenome | isolation source: seawater | place: Indian Ocean: North | collected 2010
AGAAATTGTCGACGAGTTATGGACTAAACATTCGTATACACTCTTTGCAATAATTTTCGCAACTATAGCTATACACTTGACTATGAAACGAAGGCGTAGAATGATGGCTGAAGACAAAGAAAGAAAGGAATTATTTGCTGCCAGCGTGAAGAAAGAGGAGACTTTCTCTGAGATAACCGAGAAGTTCGAAGAGAGTGGAGAAAAGGTTGTGGAACTACCAGACAGCCCTAGTATTGATGCTCAGGATTTTGTCGCTGCGTTCAACTTGACGAGTGGACCAAGAAAACAGTCTGCAGCAGAACCTGTGAAACCTGAACTAGTAGATGCTGCAACTACAGTTCTTGACCACCATGATGAGAAATCCGTACTGGAACAAATGGATGAAATGGCAACTGAACTATTTGAGAAAGGAGGTGCTAAGCCACATTCTTCCAATGTTGCACTTCCGGAGGTTACAATCCAACCAGAACGGACCATTCGCAAAGACCCGAGAAAATTGATGGAGAAGAGCTTCGACTTGGATGACATCCTCGGGGAAGAAGAACCCGAGGATGATTTGGATCTCTGAGGCGAAAGTATGTGGAGAATTGGTGTTGATGAAGCGGGCAGGGGGCCAGTCATTGGCCCTTTGGTGGTAGCAGCATTTGCCTGTCCAGAAAATGATGTCGAACTACTCAAACAAGCGGGGGTACGAGATTCAAAGGACTTGACTGCTGAACGTCGTTTCGAGTTGACCGAATGGATACTCAAGGAGAGTGAAGTTAGAGGCTGGAGGTTTCACATTCATACATCTACTGCAGCAGCCATAGATAATGCGATGCAGAGGAGTGATTTGAATCAGCATGAATGCGATTTATTCGCACTATGTAGCGACGTTGTAATTCGAGGATTAGAATCAGGAATTTTGAGATTGGATGCTTGCGATGTCAATGAAAATAGATTTGCCGACAATGTATGTGCTCGAATGAAAGAATGGCCTAAAGAGAAGTGGCAGGTCATCAGTGAACACAAGGCAGACAGTAACTATCCTGTAGTCGCTGCAGCCAGTATTCTAGCCAAGCAAACTAGGGATGAGGCGATTGAGAAACTAAGCAAAATCAAAGGTTTTGAATTGGGTTCAGGATATCCTTCTGATCCAACAACACGCGCAGCGGTAAGGAGATTAATCGTAGACGGAATTCCTGACGATTGTATCAGGTGGCGCTGGAAGACATGTGAAGACATCTGTATCGAAGAATATGGACAAAGCCCACCTACTCGGCCTCCTGTCAATGATGGCGCGCCCGAACCTGCACAGAGAACCCTGTTTTGAGAAATTAACAGCCACCGCATTGAAGGGGTGGATTCGCTGCGCACACCTCATGTCCTTGCAACTCGATGCCGAGAGTATCGATCTAATCAGGGCTTACTGCTTGCAAAATGCGCTACAGTATGAGGGGAAAGGACAGGCTGGTAGCGTCATCGGCAGGCTGATGGCTGAGCGCGAAGATCTAAGGAAACATGGCAAAGAAGTCGCCCCCTTAGTCACTGAATTGGTTGAGATGGCTAATGTAAAGGCTGCTGAAGAAGGATTGGAAGCGGTTCGCAAGGAAATCGAAGAATTAGCACCACACCTTCTAGTGAAGCAGACCAAGGAAAGGAAGTCCGGTCTCAGTGAACTACCTGATGCTGTTCAGGGCGGAGTAGTTCTACGCTTCGCCCCAAACCCGAATGGTCCTCTTTCTTTTGGACACAGCAGAGGCGTGGTAATCAATTCTGAATATGCTAAGAGATATGATGGCAGAATGATTCTTCGATTTGATGATACCGATACTGTTCGTAAACCTCCCTTGCCACAAGCATATTCGATGATTGAGGAGGAGTTCATCTGGTTGAGTGGAATCACACCGGAAGTAATCATTGCCAGCGACCGTATAGAGATCTATCACCAGTTTGCCGTAGAATTGTTTCACAAAGATGGATCTTACGTCTGCGAATGTAGTGCAGAAGAATTCAAGCAACATCGAGTCAACAAGACCGAATGCCCGCATCGGGAAAATCCCCTTGAAAGAAACTTAGAACTCTGGGGACAGATGAATGATGGAACTTTAGCACCTGGAGACGCAGTAGTTCGCGTCAAGACCGATATGCAACTTGCCAACCCTGCCCTCAGAGATTGGCCGGCCTTGAGAATACAGGATACAAACAAGAATCCTCACCCTAGATCAGAGATTGGTAGTCGCTGGCGCGTTTGGCCACTGTTGGATTTCCAAAGTGCAGTTGAAGACCACTTGCAAGGGGTTACTCACATCATCAGAGGTAAAGATTTGATGGATTCAACCCGTAAGCAGATTCTGCTATACGAACACTTTGACTGGAAATATCCTGAAACTATCTACTGGGGTAGAGTAAAGGTACACGAATTCGGTTCTTTCTCCACATCAGGAATGAGGCAAGATATAGAGTCAGGCGAATACGAGGGATGGGATGATATCCGCTTACCAACCATCGCCGCACTAAGGAGAAAGGGAATCAGTGCCGAAGCACTACGATCATTCTGGTTAGAATTGAGCCTGACCCAAAAGGACATCAAAGCCGCACTGTCAACATTGCACTCGCATAATACCAAGGTGATCGATCTAAAATGCCCAAGGACATCGGCGATTAGAAAGCCTGTGGAATTCACTCTAGATCGCAAATCTGTTGCAATACCTACAACGTTGAACATCGCAGCACATCCTGAACACGATGACTTTGAAAAGCGGGTTTTCGATATATCTGAACTAACAGTGTTCATCGAAGAGGCAGACCTACAAATGGCAATGCAAAAAGATGGACTTGTTAGATTGAAGGACTTAGCGGACGTAAGATTACATGGTGACGGACGCGCTGAAATTCTATCCTTAGAGCCTGAAACTGGCAGCAGCATCATCCACTGGCTACCTACAGGCCATGAAACCATATTGCACTCGGTCGAAAATGGTGAACTCAAGAAAGAGGTGGTCTTGTTTGAAAACAATAACCATCCAAATGGGACACTACTACAACTCGAGCGTATCGGTTATGCTCGTAAGGAAGAGAACGGATTGTTCATCTGCCACGGGTAATCATTCTTCCAATGCTTGGATAGCTGGCTTATTCTGAGCCAAAGCCATCGCTTGCCTGTAATCATTAGGAGAGAAGTATCCAGAGAAGTTTCCATCATCATCAATTGCAACGACTGCGTGTGGGCGCCTCTCATTCATTGTCTGAACAATCTCAGACACGATATCATCTTGTCCAACCTCCATTACGTCGGTATCGATGTGAGAACCACATGTCTCGGAAGACATGTCTGATCCCTCAGCAACCGCAGCAAGAATCTGAATGCTTGTCAGAACTCCCTTTACCTTACCATCATCAAGTGCGACTAGAATACCACGAGGTAATGACAACAACTTCTTTGCTGCATCAACCAAGCTCTCTTCAAGGTCAACTGTATCATGCTCATCTGTTAGGACTAAATCTCGAATTCGTACTTCGGACATGGGCTCACTCATACCACGCAGTAGGTTGATGGTTTTCAACCATTCCACTAAGCAAAGAGTGGCAAATTGACAAAGCAATGTTTGAAAAACACCCGCTGCGTCAGGATTTCATGGCGATTGAGAGAATCCTCACCGGATCGGTCCGAGACCAATTGCGAGACCTCATGCAGACTGAGGACCTAGTGCTTGAAGCGGTAAGGGACCTAGTAAAGGATGAATTGAAGAGTCACATCAAGAATAGAATCGATGACGACCCTGAACTCAAAGAAGAACTGCGAGAATCATTGACCTACTACTTCAACGCAAAGGCAAGGTCTGTTTATGCCGAATTAAAGGCTACTAGAGCCGCTGCTCGACTGGGTCTGTCGATATTGCCTGATGACCTGCACGAGGAAGTATCTGAAGCACTCGTAACTCTATTTGAGCGCGAATTGGGCAGTGTTTTGGAAAGAGCACTTTGAAACAGTAATCCATTGTTTCTTATCCGCAATGGCGTTGGTTTGAAAGGTATGGTTTCAACACAGCGTGCATGGAGACAAGGAGTATGCGTCTACGCCCTGTCTTCATCGCCTTGCTGATGATACTCCCCATAGCCTCATCATTGCCTTTCATCAAACCTGTTCTTGCTGAAGGCGAATGCTGCGATAGCCAATCAGTAGATCTCTTTCTGGTTTCAGCTGATGGACTAACTCCGTTTGATAATGAGCGGGGAGACCAACAAAGCAAATCCCTGTCAACTTCTATTCCTAGCGAGGAAAGCATTGGCACATGGTCGATTCAACCGGGTTATCATGGGAATTATGATTCCACAACATGGCGTTTCTCGATACACTATGAAGTGTCCAACGCAGGCGGGGTGCAAATCAATGCAACCGCAAAGGTAGACATAGGCCCTAATTCATATTCTGGACAAACCCCTGCACAGGATGCCTACGTCCCTAGTGGAAGCGGAACTTTAGACATAGATATCGAAGTAGATTCAGGTTCCTTGGTCAGTAGTGACGAAGTATCTGTAGAATTAATTCTATCCAGCATGGTATTCGTAGTCCCTACTACTGGAGCAAGTATCGAGTTCCGATGGGGAGATACAGAATACGATAGTAGGTTGAACGGCAACCTTCCTCTGTTGGACATAGACCTACAAGCCCCATTAGTAGATGGTAGAACCCTACATCTACCAGCAATTCTTCGCTCTGGATTTGGTCAAAAATTGGTAGAAAATGGCGAGTTATCATGTCGAATAGAAGGAGAACTAATCGGGGCTGATCCCGTCAAAACCCCTTCTGGACAAGATGTCAAGGCGACATGGTCTTGGACTGCTCCTGAAAATTTCAACAAAGGAACGGTTTCCGTTGAAGTAGAATATTCCTTACAACCAACTACTGGCACTTGGTCTGCGATTAGTGAGTTCGAAGTTGAACTCGAAGATGAAGGAGGGTCCACTACATTCTACAGCAAAGATGAACCCTTGCGAACTGCTCATGGTAGTGGCATCACATTCAGTATTGATGCAGACCTACAGAAAGATGGAGATGGTATGATTTTGACCAGAAATACCGAACTTAGTATTTCTGATGACATGGCATATTGGTTGCGCTGGGGTCTGACAAATCAAGGAGCAGATGGCTTGAGTTCGGACTCGGTATGGGCTGACTTCGATGGTGGTTTCAGCGAAGAACAGTACAATGACAAGGTCATCGACAATAATGAAATTGAGAAAATGACCAATGAGTTACTTGCTGGTGCACTGATGAATTGGTTCATGGAGGAAGCATTGCAAGTGGACCCTGAAGCACTCCTAGGGGGTGTTGAATTTGATGAGTTCCACACTTTCCAAGTCAGGTTAGGTATGAATGATGATATGACAGTCTCACGAAATCCAGTATCTTTCTCCATTAGTACCACCCAAAGCATATCCGAAGGCGAGTACTTCCTATTCATCGAACAATTCATCCTACCACAAATCGACACTTATTGGAGAACCGCCAGCCTGTCTGTCAGCCTATATACCGATAGCCAATCAGCATTGATAGGAATCGATGAAAAAGCATCTGAAGATTTAGGATACAATCACGAAAGGCGCCTAACGCAGGAGGTTTTCAATTTCCAAATAGATGATATTCTGGAATGGAGTAAACTCGACGTGCAAATCAAGGCTTCAACAAATCCCTTGCATGGACCTTTACCATTATTCCTGATTTGCACAGGCTTACTCCTAGTCATGTTCTCAGCCTGCTTCATTTTGGGTCGTGGAAAGACTCGCAAACCTCTCTACCTGGAATCCATATTGATACCTCTAGTCTTCGTGGCATACTGGTACGCTTATCCAATGGAGAATCTTGGGGCTTTGATGGGTTTAGTTGGAGGGATGTGGATGGTAACAACCATCATCACACCTCGCAGGTTAGGTAGTGATGTGCCGGATACATCTGATATGCCTGAAGTCCCAACTATCGCTTGTCCTAAATGTACAACTGTGAATCCAGTAGTTTCCGAAGTTAGACCATTGAGACTTCCTTGTGGAGGCTGCGGTAGAATCCTCAAGATTGTCGGTTGATCACAATTTACCAGTGCTCAACAATTGATCAACAAGTCGCGCACAGTGTACTCCTAGGCCATCCTTTGGCCAATCACGTTGAATCCTTCCAAGCATGGTTGCCATGTCACTATTCCAATCAGCAGACAAAACTCGCAACCAACCCAATTCCTCAATTCTAGCAGTAGATGGTGAATCAGCCTCCAAGGCAGGTAACATCAGGTCACTCATAGCACTGGACCTTTGGGCCAAATCCATCTTTGGCCAATGTCTCTTCATCCTCTGCAATAGGCTCTCAGAAATTCCAGAGAGGGAGAGAAGGTCACAATCTTCAACCTCAACCATTGGAACCAAACGGATTGTTCCTTCTTGCGACAACAACTCTTTGATTCTGGAATATTGAGCGTCAAATGCGTTATCCATGGTGTTTCTTAGCCATGAACCTGCTAATGCCCAAGGTCTTAATCTCTTGACCAATGCTCCGTTCGAAGCCACCATGCTAGCAAGAATGGCACTCTGACACACCTCCTCAATCACACCATTTCTGCGCAACCCACTACTACCGAGGTCAAATTCCATCTCCATCGGATTTAAGCGCAAACAACCGTCTTTGAATATGCTAGATGGGATTCCTTCTGAATCCTGAACCAATATCGCTGGATTGAATTGTAAGTTGTCATCTCCAGCAAGGAACTTTCGCCTGTATGGAATACCTGCATCGATACATGCAGCCTCAAGATGTGCAACCGCAAGAACTCCTCCAAGATTACATGGTGCGACAAGAGTCAACGTATCCTTACCTTCAAAGATTGGCAGAGCATTTAGCAAGGTCTCTCTGATTGCAGAGAACTCTTCAGAATCATGCCACGCCTGCATTCCAACATTACGTGCAGATACCCGAGGCATTTCAACATAAGGTGAATACAAGAACGAAAACTGAAGTGAAAGGCGAGTAGAAAAATTCACTCGACCATCAGACGTGCTTGGTCTCTCTTATACTTCCAGTCTGCAGCCAAACGGCCGTGCGATTGGTAGTATTTTGCCAAACGACGAATCTTGGACTCGGTCAACTCCAAAGCCCTTCGGTTATGTAGATCCTTACGGTTGCTCGACAGGTGGTCAATCAATGAAACTGCTTTGCGCATTAAATTCATCATGTCCTCAGGATAGGTTGGAACGTTCCCCTTGTCTGCCAAGAATGCTGAAATCCTCATACCGATGACTCTTCGCAAATCAGGTACTCCGTGCTGATCACGTAGTATTGTCCCAATCTCCGCATTTGAATGACCATTTTCATTTAGCGACAAAATCAGTTTCTCGACTTCATCCTTGTCGGTGTTGGACCACTCAGGAAGATCCTGACCATGAACCTTGGAAGAACCGCTCTTCCCCCTGCGGTGAGTGTACATCCTTGCCATCAAACAGACCTCAAGCGACCCGCCGACCCACTTCCCCTTCATAACCACATCGTTTAGTGAAGAGTGGCATTAATTGTAGATCATAGACGATGATGGCCTCTAGCGAGGCGTCCAGGAGAGTCAGGCCATGCCCATGATGCGATGCTTGCTCTAGCCATTCCTCGCAGTTCTCCATCCTGCAAAACCAACAAATCTCCTCCCTTCTTGATATCCGAATCAAATCTCAAAAGATTGGAAGAAAATACATCTCCTTTCCACTCAATACCGGAAATCAATTCGATTGCGGGCAATGAATTATTCTCAAACAATAGTGGTAATGCGGCCTTGGTAAGTGACAAAGACCCACGTTCGGGAAGCCATTGAGCCATCTGAACACCAGATTTTGCAAGTTTCCATTGGGGTGGTTTACCAACCACTTCAAGACCATTCATCCATGAATCGTTACGCATCTGTCGGCGTGCAACTGATTTGAATTCCTCAAGTAAACGCTGTGAATTGGATTGGCGGCCAATATCATACTTTTCACACGCCTGTGACATCGCATCTCGAAGTCTCTCCAACGCCTCTTTCGAGGTTGCAGAATCTGATGCACGCGTATTGATGACTTCTATTCCACTAAGAAAATCAAATTCCAATCCAGAGTGGTTGACAATCAATCGATAGTTGCACCTCTCGATTAGTGAAGAGAGGACGTCATTGATTCTGACTTTCTCATCTTCCGTCCACTCGCCTGTTGTTGGCACATCATAATGTGCTGCAGGCCAAATCATTTCTACATCTCTAGGCACTAATCCAAGAGGACTAGTAACCATCACTTCATGAGCCGAAGTATTCCCCATGGCTTCTCGGAAGCGACGATGAGACCTACTGTCTCTGTACGGTTTTCGTTGACTGCATGGCAACAATACCAAGACTTCCTTTCGGGACTCTGGCGGGAGATAATCCCGGCGCATGAAATTCACCCAATCCAAAACCTCTGGATCGTTCAATGAAGAGGCGGAATGAGCCCGCAATGCTTGGCCAGTGGGCACTACTACCGATAGAGTAGAATGAGTCTTTTCTTCGCACGCCATCGCGTCATGATAACGCAAGTGCTCAACCATTCTGGGGCTGGATAGAACTCTCTGTTCAACCAATTCTCTAAGTCGCCCTTCTCTTATAGCCTGCTTTACATTAGCCAATTCTTCACGCCATATTCTGACATGGGCATCTCGGGACACTTCTTCTGACAGAGAAGTTTCGGGATGGCGCGGACCACTAGAGGTCAGCAATAGCTCATTGGCTTCACATTGGATGGTCCTTGCCATATCGTGAACATCTACTCCCATCCATGTTAGCAGGGCGAGATTATCAGGACCTGAAATTGCAGGACACCATATCAGCGATGAAGAAAACCTGCTGCGTAGAATAAGCAAGGCCGAAGCCAATCTTCCAGGATGTTCTGCCAATTGTCTAGCATCTAATAGGACTACAATCTGCGGTTTCAAATCTGGATCGACTAATTTCGGATCATGGCATAATTTCTGCCAAGTAACTACCAACATTGGACCATCATTACTGCCTTGTTTGTAATCCGCGTCCTGCATGCTTGGTGGCAATACATGTGGTAATCTAATGCTCCAATCGGGTCCATTTCCTTCAAACGGTATAGCCAAAGGAAGTCTAGAATGGATTCTCAGGCTACCTGGTAATTCTGAATTATCCTGTTCATGGATGAAGGGAGCCATCTGCTCTGGAATCCGGAGTGCATCTTCATTTCCCACAATCATACATGGTGTCAAGACTGCAGGATTTTTTCGATCTCCTAGTGCAATAATCCTAGCCATTCGATGGTTTGACAATAAAGTCTGACCCATCACCTGCGCTTCCATAAATCGAGCGATGCGAATCATTGGTTTGAATGATTTGAAAGACCACTCCCCCACGCAGAGTCATGGCCGCAGCGGGGAACGGACGGATTGTAGCCGTTCTACTTGCAGTTCTCATGCTTGGGATTACAACCTCCACATCTTCTTCGGCCAACTCTGCAAATGCGCAGGAAGATGTCCTTGAAAGCAAGTCATTACAACTCGTAAGTGGAGAAATTCATAACCTTTCTTTTGAAGCCCAATCGGGATGGTTCTGGATTGAGGCATTGTGCTCAGGAAATTGTCAAGGCCTCGAGATGGAATTGATTGACTCATCCGAAACCATTCACTCTGCAACTGTGACATCCAGCGCTCATATGCAAGTTCTGATTCCTGCTGGTAATACTACTATCAGTATGAAAAACAATGGTGATGAAATCATTGAGCTCGATCTTCAAGCCAGTCTTCCGGAAATTAATTCGCTGAGCGAATCGCATGGACAATCGGATAGGGCGGATTCAGCACCTTTGAATTTCGCAAGCAGTGAAGATAAGAATAACATCCTCAAAGAAAATCCCGATTACCTCTCCGATTCCGATGCCACATGGCTCAATGCTACTCTAGAAGAAGCGGGCGAGATATATTGGCCATTTGAAGCAGAACAAGGTGATTTAATCGAAATGGTTCTATTGCACACATCAGATGAGTTAAGTCTCGAAATTCAATCAAACGATAGTGAATACAGTTCGATTGTAGAACTTTCAACCCCTAGCAATACCTCAGCTGGTTCATCGGAACAAAGAATCTGGATAGGACTTGACGAAGGTAAGTATTGGTTGGTAGCAAATAGCAGCCAAAGCGAAGTTAGTTTCACTGCGAGAATAGCACACCACTCTGCATCTTCAGATACTGAAAGTGGAGATTGGCCAAGCACAGGGGAAGCCAATACTGTACAAGAATTAGATGATGAAGGAATGGCAAACAATACTGGGATTCTTGGTAATCATGACACAGATGTTCTAATCATCAATGCAAGTGGATTAAATGCATGGAATCTTGTGTTCAGAAGCACTGCTGAGTTGAATGTGACTTGCGAGGCACTAGTTGATGGAATCTGGGTCTCCTTGACTCCTATGATTGAATTATATCAAGTAATCAACAAACAGGAAAATATGCAATTCTGGAGCCTTGAAAGCACAGAACTATTTCGCTTTACTTTCACTTCAAATCAAGCCCTAATCTGGGCTTTAGAAACAAGTCGCCAAACTTATTCCGATTATGGAATGCAAAGCGATGCGCCTGGGAATATTCCTTGGAATCAAAGCGTAGCAGTAGAGAATTTCTACGACCTTCCTATGGAAGATGGGGACTCTTACTCAGGATGGTTGACTACATCCATTTATGATGGAAGTGACACATACCTCATCAATCTGGTAGGCTGGGAAGAGAGTAGATTCAGGGTCAGAGTCAAGTTGTTTGCTGACAATGAACTGGTTAGCGCCGAAATTATCGAAATGGATTGGGGTGATCGTAGTATTGTTTCCAATACTACCACACCAAAGGGCACGGAAGAACAAACTGAAGCCTCACTCGAAATTGGGCCAGGGCTCCACTTAATCAGAATAAAGAGCTTGCAAATCACTGATTCTTTGGCGAATTGGTCATGGGGAGACTTCAACCAAACACCAATTCCATGGACGATACAAGTTGAATACATACAAACTGAAGAAGGGGAAGAACCGTGGTTTGAGGCCGAGGATTTCGTCTTCGATGTCAGCGAAGCACTACTTTGGTTCCTTGGCATGTTGCTATTGATGCCGATGGTGATGGTATTATGGAATTACAGAGCACATGCGCGCCAAGCAGAACGTTTGGCCGCAGATAAAGAAAGATTGATTATTTTGAGAGAACTACTAGCAAAAGGAGAAGTCAAACAAGCAAGACTGGACCTGAAAACCAGTTTACGAACCATAGCTAGTTTAGAATGGAACACTGGTATCAAAACGTGGGGTAAGCCTGATTTGAGACATCGAACAGATGACCTCGAATTGGTTCTTTGGAAATTGCCTCTCAAACTTAGCAAGAGTTCTGGTACGCCAATCCTCTTGGGAATCAATATCATCAATGATGAATGGGAAGTTGCTGCAATACGCTTTGAATCCAGTTCTGGTGAACACTGGAAAATTCTTCGCTGCCAACCCAAGTTACTATTCAGAGAAGACGAATTGTTTCTCGATACCCTTGCAGCGGGAAGCAAGACATTCCTCCATGTCGAATTGTCCGGCCAAGGAGAAGGGCTTGAACTCTCACTCTCCGGCCTAGTAGGTGGAGAGCCTACTGCTGCTAAACCATCACGATCAATTACTCTAGAAGAAGAGTGATTACAAATTGCGCCTTCTTTGATTCGCTTCATCCTTGATGGCTTGCAATGTTCCTACATCATTTAGGCCCAAAGATTCCTGTAGTTTTGCAAGTTCCTTCTTGTTTGCTCCAGACAACTTTGGAGGAACGTAGAGTTTGAGTAGAACAATCACGTTACCGCGGCCCCTGCCCCTACTGGATGGCAAACCCCTTGCCGCAATCTCCAATGTATTTCCAGAGCTGGAACCAGCGGGGATTTTTATTGACAAATCTTTACCATCAATATGTGGAATCGAAACTTGAGTCCCCAATACCAAATCAGGGTAACCTACCGGTAGGGACATCAGCAAATCAGGACCGTCCCGCTCAAACCAAGGATGATCTTCTACACGAATCTCAATGAATAGATCTCCAGATTGTCCGCGACCAAAAGGTGCCGGTTCGCCCTTACCCTTCATCCGCAAGCGCGTGCCGTCAAGTGCACCCGTTGGTACATTGAAACGTATTCGCTGCTCCTTGTGGACTTGGCCACTGCCATCACAATCGGTACAAAGGTCTCCTCGTTCTTGACCGCTGCCTGAACAATCAGCACAAGGCCTAGTAGTTTGATTGATGAATGGCCCCATTTGCTCACGAACTGTTACCTGTCCCCTACCGGCACAAGTATTGCAGGTAGAAATCGAAGTGGGGTCTTCTGCACCACTTCCCTGACAGGTTTCACAGGACCTCGCCAATTCAATCTCTACTTCTTCTTCCGAACCATCAAAGATAGCCTGCAAGGAGACATGGTGTCTGAGCAACACATCATGGCCGCGGGCCACCCTCTGCCTTTGTCTAGAACCACCGAAGAAAGATCCAAACAAATCGCCGAGATCCCCTGAGAAGATATCGTCAAAATTCATTCGGAAGCCTGAAAATCCACCTGTTCCAAATGGAGAACCTCCAGGTGGGTTGTGCCCGAACCGATCGTATGTTGAACGCTTCTGAGAATCCGATAATACAGCATATGCCTCTTGAATCTCCTTGAATCTCTCGTCTGCATCAGGATCATCATTCTTGTCTGGATGATATCTTCTGGCCAAAGAGCGGAATGCCTTCTTCAACTCCTTGTCATCGGCCGAACGGTCAACGCCCAAGACTTCGTAGTAGTCCCTCTTGTCAACCAAGGTCATCCCTCCAAAGCGCTCGGGCAGACGGCATCATATGAACCGAACGATGCTACGGAATCATAACTCAGTACCGCAATTAACACAGAATCTTTCTTCCGGTGGGTTTGCATGTCCACACTGACATCGCCGTACTGCAAAGGAACTGGAGGTTTGGGACATCGATTGAGACACCTGAGAGCCCTCGGTCATAGATGCCATCTCTTCAATGGATTGTGAACTCGAAACTTGAGAGACCTGGATAACCTCTGAGGCAGGGTTAGTAACTACTTGAGAAGCAGAAACCTCTGGAGTTGAAACGGTAGTCACTTCCACGGCTTCCTGTAACCTTGCCACCTCATTCTTCTGGTGAACCTCTGCAAGATTGGTGTTCTGTACTGGAGCCTGTGCAGCCCGAGCACTCAATGCTGTTTGCTTCGCTTCTCTCCTCTGGGCTGCTGCATCCTTGTCCCTGAACCTCTTGGCAATCCAATCAAAGAAACGATCCATGGTACTTTGTCTACGGATGGCCCCAATAGTGGAATCAACCGCTTCATCATCGAAGTTCTCATCTCCACTAACCCTTCTGGAAGCCTTTGCTACATGGTCTGAATCAACCAACATCTTGATCCCCTCGGCATCTGTTTCGGGGTTGCGCTGAATTTCCTCAGTCACTCGTTCAGACATCAATTTGCCAATACTACCCTGCATTGCTGCTTGAGCCTCAAGGCTAAGTTCAGTAGACATCGCTGCCTCCTTTGTCCACATGCCCTTCTCTTCCTTGTCATAGTGTTTCTTCAGGCCCTTCATCGCCTTGGCCCTCTGCCATTCATGATCTTTGAGAACACCAGAGGACTTACGGAGATACCACCCTATTACCAATGCCGCAGCATATGCGACAAATGGTACCCAAACATGGTCTCTAAAGGCCAGTCGCAAGGGTTCAATCATACTTGAGAAAAGATAGACTATGAAAGCCGGAAGAAGTAGAATAACCAGTCCGAACAACTCGTTCTTCCTCTGTTCCATGCATATACGCCCACAATCATACTGTTCAAAGTTGTCGTGACCTGAACAGAATTGAGTCATCTGTCTTCAATTGATAGACTACGTCGAATCAAACCCTCAAACAGTCCTAAAGTGAACATCGTATGTAGAATCGGCAGCAATAACGGCAAACCAAAAATCAGTGAGATATCCTTACTTCGTATAGCCTCCATAAAACCAACTTGAACTAGAGCCAAACCATAAGCAGCCAGCGGGGCAAACCAATATTGGAAACCAGAAAAGAACATCGCCAATGTCAAAATGACTCCAAGCAATGGTAGAAACTCCCGAATGTTGAAACGACTTCCATGTCGAAATAGTGTCTTAGTTCTCCAAAAACCATATCTTCTGCACATGCGAACAAATTCTAGGGGCCTTCTTCGCTTGACCATATGGAATGGGCTGACATCTGAACGCCACAACTGCCAACCCCTCTTGATCAACCTCATGCTCAAATCAGAATCCTGATTGGTCGGCAATGATTCATCCCAACCTTGGGCATCCTGAAGCGCTTCCATTCTATGAATGACAAACGCGGGCACCTTGTGTTGGTGTCTACCAGTAAACCTAGCAAATTGGCCACCCCCGCTGCCAAGAGGGCAAGAAAGTGTAGACTCAACCCATCTTGCAAACAATCCCATATCTTCATCATCATAGGGCATGACCCTGCATCCAACTCCAGCTATGTGAAACCCTAGTTCTGCCTCGATTTCAAGCATGTCAGACACTCTTTTCTCAAGATGGTCTTCTGGAACCCAGCCGTGCGCATTCACTTCGAATACCAACTCTACATCATCCTGCATGTTTGCAAGACTGAGGTTTCGGGCATGTGGTACTCTGCGTTGAGGATTATCGAAGATAGTTATCTGTGGGCCATCATTATCATCCTTCAATCGACGTACCACTTCGAGGGTTGAATCGGTGCTACCGCCATCGACAACGTGAATTCTATGCCTATCTGAAGGATAGGTTTGGGAAAGAAGTGATGAAAGACAACGTTCAATCCATTTCTCTTCGTTATAGGTTGGCACGACAGATACCACAATTGGTCGCTCGGAGCCCTCCATGTTGCTTCCCTACGCGGCGAATACCTGAATATTGCCCCCCTTCAAGAGCATTGTTGATTTATCTCGCAGTCATGCCCAAGGCATGCCGGAGGAGGCAATTCAGGTCAGTTGCTCCACAATCTTGTCTGGAGCCGATGACCCTGTAGAGGTTTTCAACTCGCTGCAAAAATTGTTTCCAGAGGTAGTTGTGGATGGGTTGGAAGATAGACCGTGTTCATTTCCCATGCCAAAAGGAAAGGTGCAGTGGGATTTCGTAAATCTAAACCTTGACGCAATTCTTGAGAGGATGGCAGAGGAGAGAATACTGGACACCGCTTTAGATGCGATGAGTCAGTCTTTGCATCAGGATAGTACGATATTCAAATTGTCTCGGCAGGCGGCTATGGCAAACAAAATCTCATTCTGTCTTAACGACGAAGAGCCACTAGGGGGCAGTTTCAGCATCAAATTATCTGGAGATAATCTTGGTAAGTGGTTGGAAGATGCAACTTGGCACCAAGGCAGACAAATGGTGCCCCGAAACATCGGAGATGAACATCGGATGTCCGGTGACGGCACTTCACGCAGCATTTTCTGAAGTGCTCAAAGCCTTCTGGATTTCAGCAATCATAGGCAAATCTGCATCGATCCATTCCACATTCAACAATTCATCAATCTTCAATTTCCGCATGGTATCATGTACATTCAATCTCGGAACTCCATCCGTTATCCTACAATGCCATGCATGTAACTCAATCTCTAAGTTTGGCATCACGTGTACATGTTGAGCCAGCGCAGCCAAGGGCTCGATGACAACCTCCAATTCTTCATCCAACTCTCTAATGAAAGTCTCTTGTAGAGATTCGCCTCGTTCGACCTTTCCTCCAGGAAACTCCCATGCTCCAGCAAAACTTTGATCTGCAGATCTGCGACAACTGATTAGACTCCCATCTTTATCCTCTAATACAGAACATGCTACAGTGATACGTGGACGAGTAAGTAGCCACGCAGACAGTTGTTTTACCAATGCTAACTGTTTCTCAATCCCCTCCCCATATGCATCAGGGAGATGAAGAAACAAACATGGCAAGGGGCGTCCAAATGAATCTTGCACAGCATTCTTTTCTATTGCATCCAAGGTTCGGTAATATGTTTCGTTGCATACGAATGAGCCTGCATTATTGGAATCCTCCAAAATCATGCACAATTCATCCATGGGTAGACGATTCAAAGGAGCAGTGCTCTGAATTTGTTCCAATCCATCCAAAATGACACTTTCTCCTTGTAAGCAACGTCCAGAGTTGTCTTCAGTACGCATATCTAGAATATTCCTTGCAACAGATTCCAATCTAGGTTGTTCACAAGTATTGCAAAGACCAAGATGAAGTATTGCATCGCATTCGAGAGAAGTTACCCTTTCTGCAGTCCATCTAGAACCCGCTTCATCACATGATAACAACTGAGTGCTCCACTCCACTTCCATCTCTTCCTTCTTCTGTGAAGGAGTGCCGTCATCATTTACACGGGGAGTCGTAGGTATTGCGATTCGTTCGAATCCTGAGTTGACGAGACTCTCAATCAATATCTGACTGATATTCCGCGTTCCTCCTGCAAATGGAGGATAGCCCGTAACTAGAATCCGCCCCCTACGCATAGCCCCCCAACCGCATGCCTTGGGTTCAAGATAGCCACAAGAGCATTATGCCATAACCGCGAGAGAATGCCGATGAATGACTGGGAACTAGAGCAGATGTCACTTTCTCATTCGCACTCTCACTTCCGAGATGATAGTGGTGAAGAAGCTGCTGACCTCGGAATAATCGTTGCTGATATCATGCTATATTCGGTCGCTGGTGTTTCGGTATTCTTTGCAATATCCTCGATTTGGCAAAGTGAGTTCAATCCGTTGAATTGGCTGTGGGGAGAAGTCGATTGGTGGCTACTAGGGCCCGGAATAGGTTTGTGGCTCTGTTCTCAATCAATTAACGACTTCAAGCGTCTATTGCCACTTTGGCTTAGAGCGATGTTGGGAATGCAGATGACCCCAAAAGATGTTGCCGATATGTCAGAATCCGCAGTCAGGCGAAGATCTAACACTCTGCTATTAGCAGGTTTACTAGCGGGAACAGTGGCTTGGAGATTCAGTACCATAGAACATGGTTTAGAAAACCGAACAGGAGTCCCTTTCGAGTATGTTGTGGGAGTTCTTGCTATAGCGCTGTTTTTGCTAGGCCTGATGTGGAAAAAATTAGCCGGTAAGGAAACCGGCGTAGTCAATATGTACGATTGATGAACGACAATGGTAGTGTTGGAATGAGCGAAGAAGAGATTGTAGTCCAACTTGTGGTACAGCCCAAGAAAAAAATCGGCCTACGCAAAGTCATCTGGAGAGAACTAACAGCCGGAGTCGGCTTGTGGGGTTCAATTCGCCCCCTTGTCGCAGTTCTTCTCGCGGCAATCCCGCTCTTGTTTCTCGGACAGCACTTCAACCGACAACATCGCAAGGCTGGAGATTGGACCCTGCTTCAGATTCCTCTTGCCTTCACTGTGATTCTTTGGTTCGGAATCTATCTTTGGTCCCTAGTAGATGCTTGGCAAGTCTCAAGCAATAGGGTTGCGACGATTCGAAACAAGCGTCTTGGAATCTGATTATGGCCACAATTGATCGCT
>MDSZ01221799.1_pt1 | contig 17576 bp, 10 predicted proteins | sample 811201 | NCBI WGS metagenome assembly MDSZ01 (sample SAMN05326647, study PRJNA326480) | marine metagenome | isolation source: seawater | place: Indian Ocean: North | collected 2010
TACTTCCGTTATATTTTGGAACCGCAGGACCTATAGTTTCAAAGTCCAAATAGTACAAAGGATAATTTAAACCATTTGTAAAGTTTTTAATTTCTTCAATGTCAATATGATTTGTTCCTTTGATTTCCGATTGAACTTGTAACACTTGACTTGGATTTAGAGATGTTTCACCAAGATCTATTTGATTTAATGTTATCACGCCTTTATTATATAGGTCAAACTTTTTTTTACTTCTGAGGTTAGCGATATCAAAAACAGAATAATTAGATATGTGTTTCCAACAGGTTCCCTTAAAATCACAATCGTAAGGATCAGAACAATGAGGTCCAATATCTATTTGTGGTACTTCAGGACTTTCAATGACACTCTTAAGTCTTCTTACTTCATTTGGAATTCGTGGTAAAAACTCTAAAACTTGATCGTACACAGATTCGATGGTAAACAATTGATGAATATCTAATTCTCCATATTTTGTGTATTGATTATTGATATGAACAATCGATATGTCTTTAAGATCTATTCCTGAATTTGTAATTGTATAGTACTGTATCGCTGCGTCCTTCACGTAGGTTTCGGATACTTTGGTTGAACTTTTAACCTCATATGCTTTCCAACCATCGAGATCTTTTACTAAGACATCTAATGCAGCAAGGACATCATTATACAGGAAGGTAGCCTCGTAGATAATCGTTTCACCCTGAGAAATAAAGTCAAGAGTTTTACTGACCGATTCAATCATTTTGAAATGATTTTCAGGTGAAGCATCTACACCAATAGGAAATAGTTCTTGTGCCAGTATACCAACGTTAGTTCCTTGGTCAAATACCGCTTGAAGTGACGAGGGAGTAGGATCTTTTAACTTATAGTGATGCTTATAGAGATAAAGTGACTTTTCACACTGAAGTCCACGGATGAAAGTTGATTTTGAGAGCCTGGTTTTTGACATTTAATCTAATAAAATTCCCTTTTGCATTAGCATTTGGTTATTCGAGTAGAAAGGAACATCTGTATCTCCAAGAACTGATGCAGGGACATTTGCTAATTCTGAAAGGTTATCCATTGGTACAATTACTGTTTTTGCACCATTTTCAGAAAGCATTGTTATTTTATCTGCAAAATTTATCGCTCTTTCAACAGCACCTCCAACCGATAGATTACCTAAAACAGCCAGTCCGGGCTTTAGGTTTTTCTTGTAGATTGCCGATATGATGGATATATAAACAGCGGATCCTATTCCAGTAGAAATACTTGCTCCAAGCATATTGGAAACCTGAATAGAAACATCAAAATTCTTTGATGAATGCTGTTCATTAAGTATGCTCTTTTCGTTTGCCTTTATGTACTGAAATGTGTTTTTAATATTTTCTTTTACCTGAGTATTACTTACACCTGAGATATTTAGTTTTCCAGATCCCGAAGTAATTACTGCCTCAATTCTGACTAAAGCCATGTTTTCACCATCACTTGTTGAAGTATAACAGACACCCGGTTGTAAAGGTGTGTTTTCAATTAGATGTGAGCCCTTTTCTTCAGGAAGACCTACATAATGTTCCTCCTGTGTCTCCTTGTCGATATATGAAAAGTTAGTGTCCCAAAATTCCATTCCACCAATTCTCTTCAATTGCTCCTTAACTCTTCTTCTCATCTCAATAGCAATTTCAAGATACTCTCTCACATCTTCTTTAGTGTAGTTACCGTCCGGATGCATTAGCTTTATAAATCCTGAAACAGTTTTCTTTACAGGCTTGGTATCTCTTTGCTTTAAATGAGAACCAAGTGTAAAGTATTCTTCAATTACATCAGTATAGGTTACTTTTCTAAATGATTTTAAGCATTCCGAGAAATAATCTGTACTGAAACCGAAATTACTTGTGAAGTTTTTGGGAGAGAACTTAATCATTTCCCAACCCGGTAGATAAAAATGGATCCGATCTAAAAATGCTGTATCATTATTCACTTCATCGGATAAAGCACTAAACAAGTGGCTAGTTTGTAAAACTGTCTCAACAGGTTGGTTGATATTCCCATTCAAAATAATTGAAGCTACACCAGTAATTTCACCACCTGCACCTGCTCTTGAAAAGGAACCTGACTCCATGTAATCCTTCATCAAAGGAATAGCATCTTTTTCCTTAAATATCTTATCTGTAGATTCATCAAAACAAATAGCATCCCATTGCCCAACAGCACCAACTTTACCTGTACTACCGTGAACGAATAATTTGGCAACAGTACCTTGTCCACCTGAAACTAATACTGCGTAAGGAGTAAGTTCTTTAAAAACAAATGATTTACCAGTAGAACGTGGACCTAATTCAATGAAATTGAAGTTTGATTCAACCATTGGAATTAAACGAGAAAGAAGAAGCATTTTTACTCTATCCGTCATTCCTTCTGATTCAGGTTCGTACCCACAACTTCTTAGTAAAACATTCAACCATTCCTTTTTAACAAATTGATGACGTTTTTCTAAAAGTTTGGAATTATCAAACGTAGATAACTGTATTGGCTTAATATCCTGAATAACGAATGGAGTACCCTTGTTGCCGTCTTTTGAAAAGGCATCGTACTCTATGTCTATGATTGCCCATATACCGCCCATCAACATCTTGTCATGGGTGCTAACCATAGCATCAGATATTACTCCGTTTTTAATATTACTGTTTTGTAAATGAGCCCAATAAACATCTTTTGAAGTATCAAGCTTAACAGAAATTTTATCAATAATTTTATAGGTTCCTTTTTCTCTAATTCTTGATTGAATTAAATCGCTTTCTTCAGGATTTACGTAATGTTCAGATAAAATCTTCTTCACATTTGCCATTCCTTCTTTGATCTTATCTTCATCGTCTGTAGAGCATGAGTTGGCTATAAGATATTCTAATACAAAAACAGGAACATTTGCTCCAACCTTTACTAATCTTACAAGATCTTTTTTTACCACAAAACCTCTAAAGGCATCTAACAGTTTATTATCTAAAGCATCTAATGTTATCATATACTAATATTTTAAAATAAGCCACCTAAGTCTCTTGCAGAGCTTTTAGTTACTGTGGCTTTGTCTAATTGTTCTCTTGTATTGGCATCTAGTACCTTAATTTCAATTTGCTGATGTCCATCAAACTGATATTCCTTTTTAATTTCTTTGCCTTTTTCAATGGTCATGATGTCGCTTTTATTAACCTTTTTGCCATCGACAAAAAACATTAAGAATACTTTTCGCTCAGAAGCAAACAAACTACTTGAATCAGCGTGACCTTGTATCTTAACCGCATAAAGATTACCTGTGATTTCCTTTAAATCTGACTTGTTAGATATGGATACATCTAGTAAATCTGTACTGGAATTTTTATTTGTCCACTTGAAATAGGGTATCAGTGTTTCCTGTGGAGAATTTCCCCCATGGCTAAATCCATAAACGCCTGGAGTTTTAAATGGACCCAATCTTTTGGCAAAATAGCAGTATTCAAACTCCTTGTATGGAAGTTTCTTCTCGATCAATAAGCTACTGTCAAATTGTTGCTGTGTTTTCGATCGAATGTATCGTTCGCTTTTATCCGTAGTACCTGTTAAGCTTACTTCTATTTTATCCGAATTTTCTAAAATACCGGTTATAGTAAAGCCATGATCAGTAACCAAATAAACTTGCTTATATCCATTTTGCAGGAGCTGTTTTATTTTATCAGCAAATATTGTGGCAACTTGATCGAAGTACTTTAACGCTTTTTGTTGATAGGTTTCTCCCAGTTTATCAGGATCCTTGTAACTGCATATAAGGTAGTCTGCTTTATCAGTTGTCTCATTTACATTTTCTAAATCAATGAACTCGATATTCTTATCTTCATTCGTTTTAGAGATATATTGTTCTCTGTCCTTTTTTGTTGGAAGCACTTCTCCGGTAGCCACATATAACTGGCTCATATTGTGTTCCGTTTCGGAAGGTAAACCCGCAAAAAGATAGTTTTTTGATAGCTCGTAATCTGATTTGCCAAACGCCTCTATAATATCTTGTGCAAACTCCCAAGAAACACCGTCACCAACAACAATAGCAGTTTTATCCTTATGACTATCCAGTATTTCTTGAATTTTTCCAGTTTGAGTAGATTGATAGCTATCAAAATATCGGAACCACTTATCTAAGTAAATAGTGGCTAAATTTTTATAGTAAGCCTGCCATGGTTCTATAATTTCTTTTTGTGTAAGAAATGAACTGTATAGCTTTCTAATGGCTCCATCTAATTTTGAGAAATGCTTTATATAAAAATCGACCGCTTCTTTGAAAGAGCTAATTTGGTTGATGTTTTTTTCATCAAACTCTAGAAGTGTTTTAACCTGCTTCCAAAAGACAATCCCTAATCCATTCGCAGCCTTATCGGCATTTCGTTGATTCACTTTTGGAAGAATAGAAGCAATAAATGAAGTATTATCTAATTGTGTACCAATTTCCTTTAACCACAGCTTATCAACTTGAACAAACGGATGAGATGGATGTATTTCAAATGGGTTTGCTTTTTTTCCGGGTTTATATTTCGCAAGATAGCTTTGGAATGAAGCTTTGTAGCTCACACTATCCAACCATGCGTTGTAAACATTTAAGAGTAGTGGATTAACGTTGTTGTTCCACAAACCATCTAGCAAATGATTGGCAACTTCTGATGCCAATGTCGTAGCTGGTTTTTCTACATAGCTCTGCCCAATGAGCTCAGCTACTTTCTTGTAGAAGATCTCTTGCGTAGAAGCATCAAACTTCTTCACGAATGCCTTTGGATTATCCAAGAAGGGAAGCAACTCTTTCTCTAAATCAAAAATTTCAGAAGCTCCTTTATGGCTCAAATCCATCCAATAAGTTTGGTCTTTACCTACGCTAACCTTTGCTGCCGAAATCAACTCTTCTTTAGGCAGATTGATATTTAAGTTGAGATGTTGACTTACTTTTTTCTTAATGTAGTGATCCAAATATTTAATTTCTACATAACCATTTGTTTCGCAGTATTCACACACAAACTTTAGGTTGTTTTTAGGTGTGTTAGTGTAAATTAAATACTTAATGCCAGTACCATTGGATTTTTCAATCTCATACTTGGCTTTTAATTCTTCTACTTCGTTTGCTACTTTATAAACAGTAACTTCACTCTTCAGCTTCTTTAATAAAAACGAAGCCTCAGTAGATTCATCTACAAATACAGCAATGGAATGATTGCCTAAAATTTTGTCTATATCTTTTTTAAACCAGTTGTCTATCATTACCAATCCGCATTTAAATATTTCTTTAATTGACCTGCGTTGAGTACTTCGTAGGCGATCATTTTTTTCTTTTGCAATGGAGCTATGTTTTTACCCACACCGTCATCCAACACAGGGTTGTAGCCTTCTGCCAGTAGTTCATCTATTTTTTGCTTGAAGCTTTCTATTTCTTTGAACTGTTTGTATATTTTATCCAACTCGTTTTGTTCTGAGGCTGATAAAGTGCTTTTAGCTCGTAAATCACTTTGGCGGTTTTCTAGGGAGCGTTCTCTTTGCTCTATGTAACGAGAACGAATGCTTTGTAGCCTGTCTCTGGACCATTTGTAAATGATGATGTAGCAATCAAAGCCTTGCTCCGGACCACTGGTTAAGTGCCAAATAAATGGTGTTGCAGGTAATTGCTTAAATAATTTAAGATGAAAGGCAAAAACTCCAAAAAAGTGGTTATTGATGTAATCATTCAATTCTCTACCCAACACACTATCAAAAGAAGAATACTGAGCCATAGAAAAGCCTTTTTCCATAAACTTTTCTTCTATTCGATCGAGCAATACTTTTTCTCCTGCATTAGGCACGAGGGGAATAATACCATCATCATCTTCCATTAAGATTTCTCGCAATAGATCCGCCAAAAACTCCATAGCTAAATCGTTCATGCGTTGCTTAGGGATGATGTTACTCTGCTTAAACCAATACCAAACGTTTATTGGGTTGATTTGATGACGAATACAAAACTCGTCCAAATCGTTATTACTTTGGTAGAGCTGTGGAAACTCATTTTCTATGGTTTCTCTTGTGCTTGAATCAAACTCTTGCTCCGGAAGGTCTTGAATGAATTCTCTAATATGGTCTAATGGAAACTCTGCTACCTCATTAGCCAAATAAGCAGCCTTAGCAGCCGTACTTACAGGTAAGGCTCCAATACTTTCACCTTCTTTAGCCAAGACCATTGCTCTATCAGCATCAGTCAACTCATACACCTTAAAGATTTTTTCGTTGATAATAGCTTCGTTGATTACTACCTGAGTATAAAGTAAGTTTTCATAAGCAAAGTAATTAGCTATCGAAGCTTTAACATCATGATTGAAATTATCTTTTATAATAGGATTTAAAGTATAATTTCTCTCGTAGATTATAAAACTCTTTAAATTCTGAACAATGGCTACATTACGCTTAGATAAAGTTGTTATAGTAGTCTCTGCGTTAGCTTTAGGAACAACAAAAGGAACTCTTTTCAAATCTCCAACTTGAGTATTTACCGTTGGATTTAAACAGCTAGTAATGTAAAAACAAAGCTTAGAATTCATAAAGGCAATCGAATACTCAACATTTTTATATTCGTATGGAAATATGCAAGAACCACCAACATCAAAAACATTGTTTTCGGGTAAATATCTATAAGATGCACCTTTAGATCCTGAAGCAGAATAGGTTAGCCCCTTTAAATAATAATATTCCTTGCTAGGTAAATGATTCCCATTATTCAGAAGGTAATCATATCCTTCTTCACTAAAATCGACAACAAGCCACATATTACCATGCCATTTTTGATATGGACCACCTTTTGAATAGCCAATCCATTTTTTATCATCCTTTAGTTTAGTAGATAATTCTTCTTGATTTACTTCCCACCAGAACCTTAAACACCTATTGTTATTACCAGTAGCAATGCCTTGTCTAACCTTTAACAACTCATCAATAGACTTACTTTTAAACTTCTCCCTAAACTCATCACTTATCCAATAGATAAAAGGATAGGATTTGATGATTTTTAGTTTAGATTGCTCCATTTCATAGGCATGTATGTCTATTCCTCTTTTGATTAGATTTAAGTATGATTCTTTAAATATTAGGGGTTTATTAGTATGATTCTTATACTTTTTTAAATCGATAAAGAGTGATTTTTCATTTAGACTTCCGTTTCTAAGGATATACATAACAACATCTACTTGTACATCATTATTCGCAAAAACACCTCCTAATCCTAATTCGGCAAGAATATTTATTTGAGATTTTGAAAGAATATATTTTCGTACATCTTCAAAAGTCTTTATGTACATGAATGTGAGCGGATGTAGCATAGCAACGTACCCGTCTTCATTAAGTAGCTCAAAACAGCGCTTAATAAAGGTAGCATAGAGATTTGTATGGAACTTATAAGGCTTTTTATAGTTGGCTTCTACAAACTTTTTTAAGTCAGGTCCAAAATCGGCACTATCGGTATATGGAGGGTTTGCCGTAGCTACATCGTAGCGTTGGGTAATGAGCCTTAAAAAGGTAATGGCATCTTTGGTTTTGTCGGTTAAAAAGGAGTTTCCTTGTTGGGTAGCGTATTGAGCAACTGCGGTTTCTAGGTTGGTGAAAAATTCTTTTTCAAAGGCTTCGTATTGGGTAATTTCTGCACTTAAAAACAAGTCCATTTCCCCACGCTTTTGTTTATCGTACAAGCTTTGTACTTTCAGCTTCACTTTTTCACCCACTTTCACCAAGGAACCAAACTTGTATGCCTGTTGTAAGTCTGTCCAAACTTCTTGTATCAGTTTTTTCTGTGGAGCAGAAAGGCTCTGGTCGCTTTCAAAAATGTGTTGTACTTCGGTATATTCCGGTAAAAAGAAATCGGAACTTACCACATTAAACTTTAGGCTACTGGTACTTCTGCGTTTTTGTTTGGCTTTAATCCATAAGCCCAATTGTGCCAATTGTATGGCACGGTCGTCTAAATCTACACCGTGTAAGTTGTTTTCAATAATGAGTTGAGGTATGTCATCTTCATCATAGTCAGCCCCAAAATTGTCAATTTGGTCTTGGTATAGTTTATAGAAAAACTCAAAAGCATAAAGCAGGAAGTTCCCCGAACCCGATGCAGGATCAATAAGCTTGATTTCGTGCAATGGCTTGGGATCCCTAATTCTTTTTTGAGGTGCATTAGCTATTTTGAAATCGTCTTTAATTTCAGAATCAGGATACATTTCTAAGTATAGCTTCCCTAAAGAATTGTGAACCAAAAATTCCACCACCCAACGAGGTGTATATACCTGCGATTGCAGACTTACTTTGTTATACTCAGTTTTATCTCCGCTATCCTTATGAGCTTGCTTTTTAACATTGTTGTAACTTTCGTACAACCAACCTAAAATATCATCACTTTGCCAAATAGCGTCATCAACTTGATTATCCTGAGCAACAGCATTAAAAGCATCAATAATTTCATTAAGCTCAATGACATAAGGCAATAAAGCATAAGGATATTCCTTGCTAAACAAGGGGATAGATATTCCTAATTGGTTAAACTCATGCTTAAAGTATTCACGCAAGCCTTCTAGTTCTTCCGATCGCATATCAGGGTTTTGCTCTAACCACATTTTATGACCAAAAGAGCGATCGCCATGTTCAGTTTCTTTAGTTACCATTGGAGGCAACAGCTGATAGGCTTCCATTACTTTTACAGAAGCAAGGCGGTTAAAAAGGGTAAATGCTAATTCATCTAAAGCCTTTTCTCTTGCTTCGGTATAACTTCCTGTTTCACCTGTATGGCTATCAATAAGCACTTCAATCTTTTGTCGCTTTGCGTGCAAATCAGCAGGAATCTTTTCAATTTCCACTAATTTGTTTGCTCCAACACCTAAGCGAGAGAATTGGTTGTTGAATGCCTTGTATATTAATGAGCGAATATGCTCTACGTGTTCACTTAATTTCATCAGCTTAATCATTTACAGTTACTTCAACTTCATCATCATCCGGCATACCAGCCATTGCCTGAATCTGAGCAGCCAAGAGTTTACGGTATTCTCCGGCAGTCATAACTTTTTTTGCTATACCTAATTGCATTTTCTTAGGCTGTTTAGGCTGCCCAGGAGTTGCGGGTTTAGGGGCTTGTTTTACAAACGAACCTTTTATCATTTCTAACTCTGCTTCCTTTGAAGGGGCAAGTGCGATATAGTTTAAGATGTCTGACAACGAAAACTTTGAATCTTGACATTCAATATGGTATTCTAATCGTACACCATCAATCACTTTATTGGCACAATACGCCATTAGATAATTGAGCTTCGCAGAGTTGTCTTTATTCAGATCCGTAGGGTAATTGCTTGATAAATCCTTTTGAGCACTTTGAATGTCGGCTTTTAAATTTTCATAATCCAATTTCATAGTATTGGCATTGGTGTTCATTAGCTCGTAATAAGCATCTTTAATACCTTGGGCAGCATTCTGAATATCTGCAAACTGCTCAATTACATCTTTACCCATAGCTTCATTAAAAGCCTTAGTATTTGATGCTATGGTATCATTTGTAATTCCGGCTTTTTGCAACTCATTACTAACAGCTTTTACAAAGCGATCAAAGCCTTTAATCTTGTCAAGGTTTTTCTTTATGAATTTTTCAGCTTTTATAATATTCTTTATAGCAGCAATGTATTCATCCTTGCTATTCAAGAAATCCTCTGCTTTATCTATGTAGTTAGCTTCCGTAGTTTTTCCGGTGTAGCGTTGTAATATATCTTTTTGAGCACCTACACTAGAAAATAGTTTATCGAAATCGGATTGCGTATTTCTAAGCGTATTCAATGAGGTGATGAAGTATTCAGCCAATTGGGTAATCGCATCTGAGGCTTCAAAATCGCTCACATTCCAACCCAATTTTCTATTGATATGCTTTTCAAAATCAAGATCCAATAAAGCTTGTATCAATGCATTCTTTTGAGAAGCATTTAAGGTTTTGGTGATTGACTTGTATCTAGCAGATTTAAACTTTGTACTTGAATTAAATACCTCATGTGCTGCTTTATCTGTATATGAGAAATACTCGGTATCATTATACTTAACTACCAGTCTTCCTGCTCTAAAAAGCACTGCCAAAGAGGTGGAAATAGATCCATAAGAATACCCCCAAGGAGCACTATAAAGTTCGTCCTCTAAGCTTTTTCCATCTATGTATCTTGTTTTAATTTTGGCGGTAATTTCTTCAATTACTTTTAAGTGATCGCCAACAAAATTTCCTTTGGTATCAAAAAACTTGAATTCATCACCGGAAAAGAAACGGTGTAATTTCTCGTCATTTGATTCATTTAACAATTTAGTACCAATAGCTTCTGATAATTGACTTGAAAGCCTTTTGGTATAAATGTTTTTAATGAGTTTACGCTGAATTTCATTGATGGAACCTTTGAAATTATCTTTGTTCAATAAGTTTTCATCAAACAAATAAATAATTGAACCATTATAATATGCCGATTCAATTAGGTTTACTAAATCCTTTTCCTTTTCCTCTTTAATGGTTACAAACTCCCTGATAATTTGTCGTTTGTTCGCATCATCGTCATTTGCATATTTTTCCTCCATGTATCCGTACCGCTTAACTTCTTCAAGTAGGCGATCAATTTCAGCAAAACGACTATTATCCGGAACAAGGGTGATAAGCTCTTTAGTGTATTGTGTATCTAATTTTAAGCCTTCTATAAAGTCTTGTCTTTCCTCATTGATATTGAATAAACTATAAGCTGTAAGCCTTAAGTTTTTATTATTGGAACCAATAATTTCATCGTCAAGGTCAGTAAGGATATTGAAGTTATAGGCAACAGAATCTTCATTAATTACCGATACTTGTCTGAATAGAGATAGCTTTTTTAAGTACCCTACCAATTCACGTTTTTTGATGAATAGTTCAACATCAAAATCTTTCATTTCTTCCAAGAGTTTTCCCTCAAGGTTGGAAGTGATTTTATAATTGCTATTGGATAGTAAAAGTAATTTTGATTCAACAAGCAGATTAAGTGCTTCTTCAACCTTTGGCTTAACATCGTAATATTTTGAAATATCATCGAGATAAACCTTGGTTATATTTTCAACCGTTGGAGATGCCAATTCTGACTCATTTAAGAAATGTAGAGATTTGAGCAGTAATTCACCATCCAAATCAATTTTGCTGTTTTCCAATATGCTTTTGGCAATACTGTATTTATTTACTAAGTCAGCCGGTGGTGCGGTTTGAGCTTCTGTGCATAAATCGTGGGCTGTAGTGAAATTATAGAGCTCTCGATCTCGCAATTCTTTTCTCAATACATCAAAAGTGGTAATTATCATACCCCTTGCTGCAATTTGAGTAGCAACCAAAGCATTGGAACTAAATAAAAACTTTTGGAGTAAGTCGAATTGATATTTATGAAACGGATAATAAGTTGCAAATTGTTCTGCTGATTCCGTTTTAGTAGGAAAAGATGATTTTAAATTTGTAGCATCACTAATCGAACCTTCATTCTTTTTAAAGTAATCAACTAAAGAAGTGTAAGCATCATCTTTCTTCAATAACAAACGGTTACGAATAATGACATCAACCTCAGTAGATTCAAGGTGCATCTTTGTTTTAAATCTGTCCGTAACTTTTGTTAATTGGATTTTATTGACGTTTGCATTATTAATTACATCATCCAGTTTTTCCTGAGCAATGGCAATGGTCCAAACCTTATTGCTAATGCTTGAAAGGCTTTCAGCAATTCCTTCTAAGTCTAACAGGTTAAATTTCTTCTGACTTATTGCCTCACTGGCTTCATCAAAAACAAAGACTAGGTTTTGATCAGGAAACTTTACTAAATATTTTTCAAGCTCTTCTTTGAACTTACCTGCATCAAAACTTTGAATAGCTTTACTGTATGTGTCTTGAGTATCTTCATATTCTGCCTCACTATAATCCATGGCAGCATAGACTCTTCTCATAGCCCTTGCTATTTCACGATTGCTTTTTTTGATTTCTTCCCAATCTTTTCCAAAAAGTTCTTTAGCCTTGTCTTTTAAGAAGTCATATTTATCATCTATAAAAAGCTCATACTCCATATAGCCGTATCGGTCATCACGAAAGCCAAGGCTTTTTAGAAAATTAGAAAACAAGGTGAAGGCAAGACCATTATCAGTATTCTGCTTGGCTATATCCAAAAAGATAACTTTACTGTTGATTGAATCAAGCTTTCGAATATCGTTTTCTATTAAACTTTGATTAGTAACTCCTGCTAAGCGAGGCATAAAACGATCCCTAGCCGATGTGCCATTTATCATAGGATTATCAATAAGATAACCTAACATTTTACCGAAATATGACTTACCCGAACCGTAGAATCCAGAAAGCCAAACCCCAGTCTCTTTTATGTTACTTGTATATTGAGAAACGAACTTTGATAAATGTTTACCGAGCCCATCTGTAATAATGTATGATTCAATTTCAGATTGAATTTCATCTTGCGACTTATCCTCTAAGTCGATTACATTTTTTATATCTTCCTGAAGATCTAGTTTTAATATATCCTTAATAGTTGCCATACGCTATTCAATTACAGTACATCTATATTTCGATGCTAGTTTAAAGTTTAAGAAATACAAGTTTTCATTTTCTATTTTACTTGGGTATAAAATGACCAATGGATTGTTTAAACCCATTACTGTTTTATGCTCCATGATGTTCACATTTTCGATACCAGTACCATACAAAGCTCCAGTCCTAATTAGAACTGGTATTTTACCTTTTTGATCGGCATCGTTTATTGCTGAAATAATCAAGTCCATTAAATCAGTTGATTCATCCTCGGACTTGAATATTAAATGAGGCGTGTCTTTGAAATCATTATAATAGTTTTCAAAATCAGTCCAGCCATCCATATCAATGAACTCAACAAGTAGTTTTGCAATATCTATAAAGCTATATGAATCTTCGTAATTTAATTGATCAAATTTTTGAACATATAATGATTCTTCTTCAGGAGGGTGTGTAAAAATGATGCTATTACCACCATTTGCTTTCCTTCGAATCTGATCTCTATTTTGCATTTCGAGAAATATTCTAAGTTTCTCAAATTTTGCTTTATGATCTACTAAATATGCCATCTATAATATTATTGTTATTGAAAACACTTTCAACTCTTAAAGAAGAGCCAGTGTAGTTCATTTTTATCCAACCTTTTTTTCCAATTTTTTTCAATCTTTCTAAAACTGAATCTTTTGAAATAAAAATCCATTTTGAACACTCATGATCAAGGAAATTTGCACCCTGCTGATTCATTAGACTATATAAATGAATCAAGCAAACTATAAGCTCATCTGAAACTCTCACAAAACAAAAAGATTTCTTTTGAGTCCCTTCTAATAAATTAAGCTTTTTTAAGATGGTAAGATATTTTGAAGCAATTGTCTCTATTGTGCTCTCAGACCATCTACCTTGTAACTCTAGAGTTCTATTAATTAAATCCTTCAAGTAAGCTTCCACATCTTTAGCAGGAAATTCCGCTCTTCCTAAATAAAAATATTTTAGAAACAGTCTATTATTTAACTCTCTAAATAATTCATTATTAATGTTAAAAATCCAAAATAGAAATAAAGATTTATTCTTGTCATCTGTATGGCTTGAACTCATTATCTTTCCGACAAACTCATTAATTGAAGTATTTTCATTTATAAAAGCAGAATTTAGAACAGAAAGAAACCTTTCACGTGATTTTTCTGTCCTAAGATTAAATTCGTTGTCTTTAACCAACATTTGTATCAGCTGATCATCTTTAGCTATAAGCAAAGGTAAGGCTTTATATATAAGATGATAGTCAGGAATGCTGCCCACTATATTTATATCTGTGTTATAACTCACTGTAATTAATTATTTTTATCATATAACCTGGATTTCCAGTACTCTGTATGTATCCTCCTTTTTGAAATAATGTTCCATCTGTAGAATTTGTTTTAACCCAAAATTCAACAGTAAACTCACGACCTATAGATAGAGCTGAATTTTGACCAAACATTTGCGGGTGTTGAAGGATAATTCCATCGTTAAGACCGTCAAAATAAGCAGAATGACAATTCTGCCCAAACCCAATCATTGGTAAGCAAAGTAATATAAGTAGTAGTTTTTTCATTGTTAGTCCATTACTTTAATTGTTCTTTCCCATTATCATTAAATCATTTCTCAGAAACACCTAAAATTAGATTTATTTCTTCTAAAATATCATTACCATTTATTTTTTTTGCACTTCCAAAATGAGTTGGTAATTGGTTCCATTTTTCAAATGTTGGATCATACTCCCAAAACTCGCTTTTCTCAGAAGCCTCATCTGAACTAATAAACTTATTATCACTAATAATATCTATCATATTTTTATTTCTTAAATATAACTCTTTAAGAGATAAAGATGATGTTAAAAGAAATTTACCAGGGTTTTCGGCTTTTTCGGCTTTATTAAAAAATTTCTGATATAAAATTGATTGCATATATTCGTCAATTAAAATTTCAGTAAAATATTGTTCATACTTTTTATATATTTTGCTTAGACTTTGAATCTTATTATAGTCCGAAACAAAATATTTATATTTAGATTCAAGATATTTAGAAATCAAATTTTTAAGTTCTATTTTTTCAATTGGTTCTTTATGAATGGTAGCTGGACCTTGAAAAGGGAATTTGTGATTAATGAAAATATTTTTTTTTGAATCAGGATCTTTAATTATTTCTACAATTTGTTTTTTATAAAAAATAGTATCCTTTATTTTAGAAATAAAAATAGAATCAATTGTTTTATTGTTATCATTAGATTCTTCTCTTGGTTCTACTTCATAAGTATATTTTTCTCCATCTAATTTATATTTATCAGTAATTTCAATACCCATTATTAGACATTTTTTAAAGATGGGATAATAAGTATAAAATTCTATTTTGTTAGTTAAATATCCTAAAACAAGTGTTCTTCTTCTAGGGTTATTATCAAAATCAACTAGGATTTTAAACTTTTCTGTAAAATCTAATGAATTATTATAAATGAAGTCTGCATTAGCTACGTCAACAAAGATTTTTTCAAATTCTAAAAAAGATTCTAAATCCTTAACAATTTTAAGTTCAGCGTTTATCTGTATATTTTTATTTTCAAAATATTTTACTTCTGACTCTACGTAACTGTAGATGCATCTGCCTGAACGCGCATGACTTTTTTCTAAATATGAATTATAATAATTAATTTTTTGTTTATTACTCATATTGTCAAATTTTGATATTTCCTTATTCATCGAATTAATCATTTTCTCAGCGTAATCTCTAATTATACTTTTAGGAAATTTTTTTAAGTAATTTAATCTACTATCAAATGACAAATTATCATATGCAAATTTCTCATCATTTATTTTTTGTTTTCTTGATTTAAAAAAATTAGACAACCACATTGTTTTATATTATTTTCATTGTTAATCTATTGTTATTTAACCTTTACTAAAACAACGTATTTTGTTATCTCTTTTACCTGTTCTGTAAGAGGTAATTTTGCAAGTTTCATATTAGAAGGTAGATCTATAGATTTAGGTAAGATATCAACTAAATTTAACACATAACTTGTCTTAATTGAATAGCCTACATTATCTGCAATATTAACATTTAGCTTGGCAGCATTAATTCCTATAAGATTTCCTTTATCGTCAAATAAAGGACCTCCACTATTTCCACCTTGAATAGGTGCAGTAATTTGATATTTAGTTATATCTCCATCATAGCCTGTTTTTGAGCTAATTATACCATCAGTTACCTTAATTTCTTTTCCCATAATAGATAATGCCATAGGATAGCCAAAAGCATAAACTTTAGTTCCAACATCACTACTTCTTGTTTTAAAGTTGTAGGGTAAATCATTAACTCCATCAAAATTAACATCTACTATCTTAATTATCGCTAAGTCATTAACCTTGTCACTTTGAACAATTTCAGCATTAAAATTTTGAACTTCATTATCTAAAATAAATTCAACTTCAATATCATCAGCATCATCAATTACGTGATGGTTGGTAACAATATGGCCTGACTTCGAGATAATGATTCCAGAGCCATTTCCTTTCCACTCTCCTTTTTTAGTGGTTTTAGTTTTGCCAATATCTTCTAATCTTGGATATAATTTATATAGCATACATTCCCCGCCAGGAAGGTTTTTTATTTTTAATATAGTCTGACCCTCAACTATACCAACTGCTTTTTCAGTTTTTTTATTAGCCATACGCCATTTAATACTCAAAATGTCATTTGAAGCAGCTGTTTCAAAAGTAGCCTTTAATTCACCTAAATTAAATACAGAGCCAATGCCAGTGACTATTCTTTCAGTGACAGTTCCTATATATTTGCCATCTCTTTTAATTATTGCTAACCTATATGGGTTATCATTTTCAGAATTTGAAACTGCAAACTCCCAAATACCCTCAATATGTTCAGTACCATTTTTATCAAAAAAATCTCTTATAGCTTGCTCAGACTTTAAATTAAGATTCTTTCTCTCTAACCGTAGTCTTTCTTGTATTTCTTGTTCTACAGCTCTTAAGCTATCTGCTTGTCTTTCTAATCTTCTTCTTTCATTTTCCTCCCAAGTTAAAATAACACTATCAATTCTTAGTATTAATTTTTGTGCTTCGTCATAATTTTTTTGTTTGTAACTAATCATCTCTAATTCTAAGACAGCATTATTTAGGGCTTCTGTAGACTTTTCTCTTACACCTTTATTGAAAAGCATTTTACCATCTTTATAATGATTAGTGCAAGAACTAAATAATAAAGGCAAGCAAAGTAATACAAGTAATAGTTTTTTCATTGTTAATCTACTGTTTTAATTGTTTACCAATCCTCTTCTTCACTAGCTGTTTCTGACATATATTGAACTAAGTCTTTATGCATAGCTGTAAGACTTTCGTGGGCTTGCACTTTTAGTTTTTTCCATTGTTTTTTAAACATATACATTGTACCACATTCAGGCTTTTCATTTTCAATAGCTCCTCCCGACTTCATATTCGATGTTTTTGGGTCGTGTTTTATATCAGTAATTACATAACGGTATCTACCTTCCTTAGCTGCAAAATTAATTGTGAAATCAAATCCACCTGCATCATAACCCATACTTTTAACAGGAACGTATCCTTTACCTATTATTTTACCTGCTTCTTTATCTTGCATTTGAATTACAGAGTTTGCAGAATTGAATGTTTTTACAAACCACTCATTTGCACGAACATATAAATCTGACGCAGAAACTCCATCAACTTTAACTACATCTTCATAGCAAACCTTTCCTGTTTTCTCACTAATAGGTAATTCTTGTGAGCACACTTGTTGAAAAGTGAAAATACATACCAATACAAATAATATTCTTTTCATAATTATATATTTTTAAGTTAGGCTCAAACTTAACAATTTTTACTTTGACTCTATATAGTTGTAGTTTAGATTATGAGTTAGGACAGAAAAAGTTCGAAGATAAAGAAGAAATTAAAATTAGTTAGTCACAGTTTTTGTGGATAACTCATGGGGTATTTAAATCTTAAAACCAATGCTCTATCTA
>MDSZ01045083.1_pt1 | contig 17573 bp, 9 predicted proteins | sample 811201 | NCBI WGS metagenome assembly MDSZ01 (sample SAMN05326647, study PRJNA326480) | marine metagenome | isolation source: seawater | place: Indian Ocean: North | collected 2010
TTCATTAGAAAAAGATTCGGAAGATGCATACGATAAAATACAGAATCTATTTAACTGGTCATTAAGGGATAGGGTTTCAATTATTGTATATTCATCACATAATGATTTCCAACAAACTAATGTAATAGGATCACATCTACCAGAGGGAGTAGGAGGAGTAACTGAGCTCTTAAAAAATAGGGTGGTTATCCCATTTGATGGATCTTATAAAGAATTTAAGGATGTCCTATATCATGAGCTTGTTCATGCTTTCATCAATGATTGTGTTTATGGTGGTAGTTTAAAAGGAATGATTTCTAGTCAAATCACAGTACGAATTCCTTTGTGGATGAATGAAGGTCTTGCAGAATATATAGCAGATAAATGGAATACCAATTCAGATATGTGGATACGTGATATGGTGTTAAATGGTAATAATCTTCCTCACATCAACCAGCTAAATGGATACTGGGCATATAGGGGTGGGCAATCTGTTTGGAGCTTTATTGTTGAAAAATGGGGAGAAGAATCCATTGCTGAAATAATAAAACAGATTAAAGAAACAGGTAATATTGATAGTGGACTAAAAGCTTCTATAGCGGTCAATGTGGAAGAATTAACAAATCAATGGCATAAGTATCTAAAAAAAGAATACTGGGAGGATATTAATAATAAAGATGAGCTTCAAGATTTTTCTGTTCAATTAACAAACCATAAAAAAATAAAAAACCACTATAATATCGCACCTGCAATATCGCCTAATGGCAATGAAGTAGCAATTTTCTCTGATAGAGATGGAATTATGAACTTATTTTTAATTAATTCTCTTGATGGGAAAATCATCAAGAAAATTATTGAAGGACAGCGGACAACGGAATTTGAAGAACTACATATCCTAAAACCAGGTATAACATGGTCTCCAGATGGAAATAAAATAGCAGTTGCAGTCAAATCTGGAAAGTCAGATGCACTGATTACCATCAATCTGAAAAATAATAAAAAAAATATTAAACGTTTTCAGTTAGAGGGGATATTTCGCCCAACTTGGCATCCAATACATAACCAAATAGCATTCATTGGTAATAATGGGTTTGCAAGTGATATATACGTATACAATATAGATACAGACCAACTAATAAATTATACAAATGATTGGTATACAGATGACCAAGTTTCTTGGGATGAAAAAGGAGAGAACTTATATTTTATATCTAATAGAGGTGATAACACTACTACCAATCAGCACATAGTCGAAGATGTTTCTAAGGATGTGTTCGAACAAAGTGATATATATCGATTTAATATAGATAATCAAACAGTAGAGAGACTTACATATACCGAAGAAAATGAGAGCTATCCATTCTATTCAGATTCAAAAAATATGCTAGGCTATATTTCAGATAAAAATGGAATAAATAACATCTATCTTAAACTAGACTCAAAAAAAAATGGGAAGCCAATTACAAATGTGTTAACAGGAATCACACAGCTTTCATGGAATAATAGTACTGATCAACTAATCTTCACAGGGTTTAATAATGGTGGGTATGATATTTTTACAATATATGAACCTATGAGCTATATAGATGAAAATATCCAACTGACAGATGCGAATTGGAAATTAAAAGTTAATGATGATAGCTTTGTCAAAATAGAACATAATCAAAGCAATGAAATATCAAATCAAAGGAAATACAAAAACTATGTATTTCTAGATATTGCAGAACAAGATTTTACAACTAAAGAAAAAAATGAAGAGAATATAACCTTTAATAAAAATTTTAATAAATGGGATATATCAAATCGGTTAAAAATGTTTAGATATAAAACAAGATTCACTCTTGATTATGCAAATATGGATTACGCATACAATACTCAAAGAGAAGGTACAGGGCTAGTTAATTTTGTTTTTAGTGATATTCTTGGAAATCATAAAGTAATTATAAATACAGAGATGGAAATTCGCTTAAAAGGCTCTGATTATATGATTGAGTATCATAATCTAACTAAGCGTAATGACTACAAGTACACGCTTTATCATTTTGGGCAAGAGTACTTAGATTATGTATTTATTGATGCAGATGAGGATAATGAAATTGTTTGTAATCAACCACCAGATTACTGTTCTGTTCAACCCTCCCTAAGATATCAGACTCTGGGTTTTCAGCTTGAATCTAAATACGCGATTAATAAATTTCAAAGATTTACAAATAGCATTGAAATAAAAAGAGATTTACTAGATGAGTTTATTTATAAAATAAATGATAATGGTGCAATTGATTTTGATGAAGTAAATAATAAAGATTATACCAAAAATTTTATAATTCCATCTATTGGATATGACTTTGACAATACGCTTTGGTATGAAACATACCCAATTAAAGGTAGAAGAATATCTCTTAGATACTCCAATAGTATCCTTAATTCTGAATCATCACTTAATTTTTATCTCATGACCATTGATTTAAGAAAATATTTCGCAGTTAAAAATGGTATAAGCACCGCGTTTCGTTTCTTTGCAGGGACATTGGGAGGTTCTGATCTTAATAATCAAGCAGCTAGATTTAGAGTGGGAGGTACACAATATCTTCCAATTTTTAATAAAGCAAAGTATGATCATATATATGATGTGAATAGCATCGATCAAGTTTACTATGATATATACGTTATGCCACTCCGAGGGGTCCCAATTGGTGCTAAATCTGGAAATAATGTATTGGTATTTAATTCAGAAATACGACTTCCATTTTTAATGTATTACTTCCCCGCTATTAGTTTTTTAGGAAAAATTAATGCGGTATTTTTCTCGGATATCGGAGTAGTCTGGAATAATGATTTTATTAAATTCAATAATACATCATCATGGAAATTAAATGACTCATTTAATGGCTATTCACTATACTCTGAATCTAATGGTTCCGTAAACATAAATGACCGCCTTCTGGATCAGCTTGGATGGGTCTGGAGCTTTGGATTTGGACCTCGCTTTATATTTTTAGGAATGCCGTGGCAACTAGATTATGCATGGCAATACAATCCATATAAAAAAGAATTTTCATCGTCTAGATGGTACCTTGGAATCGGACTTGATTTTTAATCTATTAATTGATCTAGAATAATAGAGCCAGCAACCGCGACATTTAAACTTTCAATATTTCCTAATGGTGGAATACATATACTTTCATCAGAAATCTGAATGATTTCATCTCGTATTCCATACGCCTCACTACCTAATACTAATGCCCAGTCATCATGAGATAAATTAAAATTTTTATGGGATAGTCCATCTAAAGTCGCTGTAATTAATTTTCCTCCATTGGATTTTATCTGTGTAATAATATCCATAATATTAACTTGCAATAAATTACCTATATGAAAATGAGCTCCCATAGAAGAGCGCACAACTTTTGGATTGTATATATCAACAGAATTTCTTGAGCAAAAAACATTATTGATACCATACCACGCTGCTGTTCGAAGTAGCGTTCCCATATTTCCAGGATCAGATATATTATCTAGAATCAATGATTTTCCGCTTGTTTTGATACGATTATCATTAACTCTCATAGGCACAAGAGCCATAATTTCTTGGGGGGATTTAGTATTAAGAATATAGCTCAAATCATTTTGATTAATAAGCTCATAATTTAACAATATGATTTTTTCTTTTAAATCTGGATGGTGAGATAGGAAATTTTCTGTAGTCCATATTTTCTCTATTTTATGAGTGGATTCAATGAGCTCTTTAACAGATCGCATCCCCTCAACAATAAATTGACCATTCTCCTTTCTATATTTTTTCTTAGAAAGTGACTTTAAATATTTTATTTGATATTTTGAAATCATTTAGTTCTCTATTTCTAATACAACAGGCGCATGATCTGACCCCATAACTTCTGGTAGGATATATGACTTTTTTAATTGATCTTTTAGAGATTCTGAAGTACAAAAATAATCTATCCGCCATCCAACATTCTTTGCACGTGAATTAAACATATAGCTCCACCATGTATAGTGATCACCTTCATCCGTGAATTCCCTAAATGTATCTATAAACCCATTCTCAATATAATTAGAAAATCCCTCTCTCTCTTCAATGGTGAAACCTGCATTTTTTTTATTTGAAGATGGATTTTTTAAATCAATTTCTTTATGAGCAACATTTAAATCTCCACAAAATATAACGGGTTTAGAATCCTCAAGCCCCTTAATAAATTGAAGAAAATCAACATCCCACTGTTTATGTCTATAGTCCAACCTACTTAGATCACGTTTTGAATTCGGTGTGTATACTGTTACCAAAAAATAATTCTCAAATTCTGCTGTTATTACTCGTCCTTCGTCATCATGCTTCTCAATTCCCATGTCATAGTTTACGGAAATTGGCTCCACCTTAGAAAAAATAGCCGTCCCTGAGTATCCTTTTTTAGAAGCGGAATTCCAGTACTTATACGGATAATCCTCTAAACCTATATTAACCTGTTTTGGATGTGCCTTTGTCTCTTGAAGACAAATAATATCTGGTTGATATTTTGAAATAAAATCATCGAAGCCTTTCTTTTGAACCGCTCGTATTCCATTTACATTCCAAGAAATAATTTTTAAATCACTCATAATAAATAATATCCTTAGTTTCAATTTTATCTTTATAATCATCAATAATTTTATCTATTTCAATTTGACTTTCAATAATATGAATTCTATCTAGCCTTGATTTAGTTTCAGGATTAGGTGGAACAAAATAAGAGCAGCAATCTTCATAGGGCTCAATTGAAATATTGTATGTACCAATCTTTTCTGCTTGATTAATAATTTCTTCTTTATTCATTCCTGAAAGCGGCCTAATGATTGGGACGCTTGATGCATCTTGAACAGCGACAATATTAGATAAGGTCTGAGATGCAACCTGACCAATACTTTCACCACTAATAAGCACCTTATAATTATTCTCTTGTGCGATAGATGAAGCAATCTTCACCATGGCTCTTCGAAATAAAATAATCCAATACTTACTTTTCACTTTATCCATAATCATATTTTGAATATCTAATAAAGAAAAAAGATAAAGTCGACAATTCATCTGATATTTGCATAATACATCCAGTATACTATCTACATTATATATAGATTGTCTAGATGTAACTGGGGCACTATGAAAGTGTATATAATCTAACTTTACTCCTCTCTTAATGATATTAAACGATGCAACAGGGGAATCAATTCCAGATGAAATTAATGATAAAGCGGTCTCACCTGTTCCTACCGGTAGTCCACCATATGCATCAATTTTTTTAATGCTTACATATGCATCATTATTAATAATCTCAATCATAATATTGATATCTGGATTCTTTAAACTTACTGGCCAATTGAAGTTATTACATATACTCTCACCAACCATCATATCAATCTCAGTTGAGGTATATTGAAAATTTTTATTTTGCCTTCTAGATGAAACTCGAAATGTAACTGAATCATCAATATCCCTACATAAAGTGATTGCTCTTTCCTTTATTATATCAATATCTAAATCACAATGAGATGCAAAAATAAAATTTCTAATTCCAATGAGTGATTTTAAATTTTCTTTATAAGTATCATATTGACTAATATCTATATTGGTAATAACTATGCGACCTGCAACATTAACAATGTCTGAATATTTAAGACCCCTGAGATGGGTACGAATATTTGAAAGTAATGTCCTTTCAAACCAATTTCGATTTTTTCCTTTTAAGGTGAGTTCATGTAGATGAATAATAATGACATCAGTTATCATTTATATTCGTAATCAACTCCAAAATAATTTTCTACGCTATCTATAGGGGCATTAATTTGAGAACTATCTTCCATATTTTTAATAATCACCTCCCCTGCAGCAATCTCTTCTTCTCCAATAATAATAACAAACTGAGCATTTAATTTATTGGCTTCTCTCAGCTGCGCTTTCATGCTTCTTCTGAGTGTTTCACACACCACTTTAATTCCATGAGTATTTCTAATTTTATCAGCAATTTTTAATGAGCTACTAATAGACTTATCATCCATTGAAATAATATATATATCAATCATATTATTAGCTTCAGACATACTATCGTTAAGAATGAGCATCAGCCGTTCAAGTCCAGCAGCAAAGCCTACTGCGGGAGTAGGCTTACCACCTAAATATTCAACCAATTTATCATATCGACCACCACCACATAACGCACTCTGAGCACCAATGCTTGAACTTACAATCTCAAATGTCATCCCATTATAGTAATCTAAACCACGGACAAGATTGCTATCAGATATAAATGGAATATCTAACTCTGTTAGTAAAGATTGAATTTTATTAAAGTTTTTTACATCCTCTTTCGTTAAGAAATCAAATATCTTGGGAGCATTTTCTAATACCTTTTTATCTTTATCAGATTTACTATCTAATATTCTCAATGCATTACTATGTAAACGGTTTTGACTAATCTCACTTAAATCATTTTTATATGGCATCAGATAATCACGCAATGCATTAACATAATTTGTCCGCGAATCTTTAGATCCAATACTGTTTACATGCACCTCTAAATCTTTAACTCCTAGCATCTCATAGATTCTATATGCTATTAAAATAACCTCTACATCTTGCTCAGGATGAATTGAACCAAGAGCTTCAATGCCATACTGAGTAAATTGACGCTGTCGACCTTTTTGTGGTCTCTCTCTTCTAAAAGATGAATCGATATAATACAATCTATGCAATGGAGATTTCGCTTGTAAATTATTTTGAACAAATGATCTCACAACTGATGCAGTAAGCTCAGGTCTTAAAGTTAAACTAGTACCATCCACATCAGTCCAAGTATACATCTCCTTTGTTACTATATCTGTATCTTCACCAATAGTACGATTAAATAGTTCTGTTTTTTCAAAAATAGGTGTTCTAATCAACTTATATCCATGCAAAGACATGAAATTATGGATTATGCTTTCTGTTTCTAGCCATAGCTGACTATTAGCAGGCAGAATATCCTTTGTTCCTTTTACATTTTGAATTTTTATTGACATAGAAACAATATTCCTTTAAATAACATTCTTCAATTTATTAATAATTCTTAATAGATAAATTTTTTTTTTAATATCCATACATATTCCCACCACTATTCTTCAACCTGACATCTTGTAAATCTGGGTTCTTAACTCTAATTAATAATTCAAATCCACTACCAAAATTACTCTCTCCTACACCAGGATACCATCTAAAATTAAATAACCAACAGTGCAATGGCCTACTTATTATCATATCATGAGATAGGATGTCATGATTAACTAAATCAAATCTCGCATTATAGGATATCTCCCAACGTGATGTTACATAAAACTTAAATCTAGAAGATAACCAAAACAACTTATCCCAATACTCATTATTAGCATCATCAATTTTTTTAGTTAATGTACCTCTAAAATTAAAACGTGCATCCCATAAAGTATAATCACCCTTAATAAAATCATTCATTCGCAGTGAATCAGAAGATGCATTGCTCACTTTTTCTGCATTTTTTCCCACTACATTAAAGCCGATACCAGATGACAATTCAACTAATCTGGGTGATGCACTATAATAATTAACTCTCTGACCATTATCTAGCTTATACAAATCATGCCTAAATGCAATATCTATATTCATGGTATTAGTGTTTTTGTAGATTGATGTTGATATGTCAGACCATTTAAATTGCTCCTTATTAGGATTGTAAGATGCAGAACTACTGGTACTAATTAAAGGTACCTTTACATAATCATTATCATTGTAAAATTTTCCATGAAAATCATTTTTAATTGTGAAGGAATATAATTCCGTTTTACCCTGTGGAGTATCTGATACTAAGGACTTACTAAAGTAATCAAATTTTTCTCCAGAGTTATCAAACTGAAAATAAGTGTTTTGCGCTCCGAAGATTGATACATCAGAAAAATCAGGTTTATATGAATATCTAACCGATGGAGATATGATATGTCTTATCGCACTCAATGAAAATAATTTTGCGGAAAACATGCCATACAGCTTAGTACTTAAAGAAGTAGAAAAATCTCCTGTAAGTCTCCTTTTGAACTGGTCGGGAATGAAATTATATGATTGATTAGCAATAGTTGTAAAGTTTCCCTCATTATCAGTAAATCGTTCGTAATATCCATAAATCCAACTCTCATTGATATTAAGCTTAGGACTAATATTAAACCATTTAAACAATTTATATGTACCTGATATCACCATTTTATGATTCACACCATTATTATATAATGTTGTATCAATTAGATTGGGCTCCATATTATCATATAAATAATTTGCTTTCTTTTTTGTAAACTTAAATGTTGATCTGATAGAATAGTATATTGAATTATACCATCTGGGTCCATTTCCAAACAATAATCTTGATCCATGTATAAAGGATAGGCTAGGAGCTGTAAATGTTCTATAGGTGCTTATCACACTAGGTGAAATCAACTCATTATCTTCTGCCAATAAATCATAAGAATCTGATAAAGAAATAGATAATGAATTATTAGAATAGCGCCAATTTTTATTATAATTAATAGCTGAGTATATATTCTGACCTAATCTAGTATCAGTATTATACCCCACTTGATCCTGCTGATAGAAATCATTTTGCGAAACATAATTAATATTCCAATTAAGACTTTGAGATGGGTCAATCGACTGTGAGTGGGACCACTTAAAATTCCAACTCTGTGTAACCATATTAGAAAGTAGATTGCTTATATCTTTAACTCCATTTTCATTATCAATCATATTTCTCACAATCGTAGATGATATATTGCCATTATATCTATATCTTTTATTATATCTAATATTTGAATTTAGTTTTATCCCTTTTCTATCATAAAAATTTGATAAAACTTTCATGTCAGAATAATCATTAATGACAAGATAATATCCAAGATTATGAAAATAGGTTCCATTTCTATCTGAATAACCAAAAGAGGGCATAATCCATCCACTTTTACGATCTCCACCCTTATTAGGTAATATCGCAAAGGGAAATCGCATGATAGCTAAGTCTCTTATATATAGAGTAATTGGTCTTGCAATAATATGCTTATCATGAACTATTTTCATTTGATTACTCTGAAAATAATAATGTGGATGGTCTAGTTCGCAAGAAGTATACATACCATTGTAACTATAAATATTCTCTGCATCATTATTAATGATTTCCTCACCATGATAAAAAGCATCATTAAGCTCCGTCTTACCTTTCTTAACGACTCCCTTTTTAGAAATTAAATTATAAATGAGTGTATCACCAATCATTGGATTTCTATTATCTGCAGATATTACTCTAGGCTGCTTATTATTGATTGTATGAGAAGTAAGCTTATTTGTTACCCAATCAACCAATATATAATCGGATTCTAATTCGGTATCAGAATGATCAATAATAGCATTATTATAAAAATAATTTAATTCATTCTGAATATCATAGTCTATTTTATCTGCTGAATATGATATAGTTGTATCAAGATCTGATACTAGTATATTAGGATAGAAAGAGCCACGACAGCCCCCTGAGACCTGAATGCGATTAATTTCTTCATTGGTAAATGAAAGCGCAATAGTATCTCCTGATACCTCATTATATCCTTCATATAATAAATTCTCAATAACATTATATTTAGAATTTGCCATTCCCTTAATTATTAACTCCTTTGGCTCATCATTTTCATATTCAATATCAATAATATTTCCATACATTTTATCTTTAAAGGGTTGCAATGGACCATCTCCAATCTCCTTTGCCTCAACATTATTATATATAAGTGGAGATCCAGTGATATTGATATGCTTAATAAGTGAATCTTGGAATTGCACCCTTATGTCTTTACCGAAAATTTCTTGATCCTTACTAATGATTGATGCCCTAGAAGATATATCGCTATTCCTATCTTGAATAATTAATTTTTGAGTTAAATCCTTATACCTAATTGTAGATCCCTTAGCCTCATAATTAGATGAATTAAACTTCACATTCTGATTAGCAATAAAAGAATATCCATTATACCCATTTGTTTGCCAATATTTAAGAGATTCTGCATTTAAATCCAAATCTTGATCATTTAGATAAACATTCCCTGATGCATATACTGAATCATTTCCTATCCAAAAATAAAGCGAATCAGATGTTAATAAGCGATTTGCGTTAAGCAGTTTAATGGAACCTGAAGCAACAAAATATTCATCCTCTGTTGACTCTGGAAAATAATATAAACTATCACAAAAAATTGTATCTTGATTACTAATCATCACAATATCATCAAACAGCTCTAACCTATCATCACTTGAATAGATTAATGCTTGATTTGTTGTAAGCGTAATATCATCTTTTGTAATGATAACACTACCATTCAATTTCTTAATATCTTGATTGTCTTTTTTTGATGTCTCTAGAAGATCTGCCTGATAAATCCACTGAGAGCCTAATAGTGCATTTAACAATAGTAATAAAGCATAAAAAAGTTTTAATAATATTGATTTAATCATGTATAAAATTAACTATATTTAATCAAGTTTACAGGAAGTTACATATATCATTTAAAATGAAAAAATTTATTTTGTTCCCACTATATTTAGTTTTATTCCTATCTGTGGCATGCTTTACTAATAAAGTAGATAAGGTCGCCGTTAGCTTCATGAGTATCTCAGATGCTAAATGTAATGAATGTTCAGTGATGGAGCGCTATAACGAGCTTGATGAATTCATTAATTCAATGAGAGGTATTCAGAGCATAGAATACTACGTCAGTGATGATGAAGCGACTCTTGTTTTGACAATCAGATATAATTACAAAATAATTCAAATTGAAAGTATAAGAAAAGCACTTAAATTACAAGGTTTTAGGGTTGAAGATTTATATTAATTCACTTTATAAAAATAGTGAATATTGTTACATCTTGTAATTTTTTTTATTTAAACAAATCAATATGTGATTGATTATATTGAAATCTCATATTAAAAAGTCAGGAGATGTCCATGAATTTAAGGTATATATTAACTATTTTTTCAATATGCTTTGCTCAAGTATCAATTGATTCTACACCAAAAAGTTTTAATTTAGAAGACAACTTAGTAATACCAACAGAAAGTTTACCAAGCTTTAATATAGATCAATTTCTCGAACAAGATGAACAAGATATGCGATCTAATGATACAAAACCATATCGATTTGCAAACTCCATAGAAACTAATTTTAATATGAATAATTCTGGGAGATGGATAGTCCTAGAAGATGGTAGCGCAATCTGGCAGTTAAGAATTGAATCTGAAGGGGCGTTTTCATTAAATACAATTTATGATGTTTTTAATATCCCTGAAGGAGCAGAATTTTTTGTTTATTCAGAAAATAAAGAAATGATTTTAGGAGCATTTACCAACAGCAACCATAAACCTCATGGAGGATTCTCTACTGCTCCTGTAAAGGGAGATAAAATTATTTTTGAATATAATGAGCCACACAATGCTCAATTTGAAGGAGAAATTCAAATTAGCTCAGTAGCTCATGACTATAGAAATGTTTTCTTTAATGATGAGAGAGGTTATGGTGACTCTGGTAGCTGCAATAACAATGTAGCCTGTGCTGTTGGTGATGATTGGCGTGATGAAATTAGATCTGTCGCAATGATTCTTACATCTGGAGGATCAAGATTATGTACTGGCTCACTAGTTAATAACACATCTCAAGATTTAGAACCATATTTTTTAACTGCCAATCATTGTCTTGGTGGAAACAATTCCTGGATTTTTATGTTTAATTACGAAAGTCCAGTATGCACAAATCAAAATGGTCCAACTAATATGACTGTATCGGGATCAACGCTACTTGCAAATAGTTCAACCTCTGATTTTGCTCTACTACGTCTTAATGAAACGCCTCCTGAAGATTATAATGTTCATTATGCGGGGTGGGATGTTTCGGGGTCAACACCAAGTACTCCAGTAGGTATTCATCATCCATCAGGAGATATAAAAAAAATATCATTTGATTATAATAATGGATCCAATGCTGGAAACTACTGGGATGTTAATCAGTGGGAAGATGGAACCACCGAGCCTGGTTCTTCTGGTTCACCACTATTTGATGGAAATACTCAAAGAATTATTGGACAGTTATATGGTGGTACTGCATCATGTACTTCGATTACATACGATACATATGGTAAAACATCAGTATCTTGGAATTTAGGTATGGGGCAATATCTAGATCCATTTAATACAGGACAATTATATGTCGATGGAATTGATGCCATTGATTTGCCTGATCCGGCAATCAGTCTATCAGTACCAGATTTAATTTTTGAATTAGAAGATGGTCAGTCAGATATATCTTCATTGGAAATCACAAATACGGGAGAGGCAGAATCCATTTTATCATACTCCGTAAGTATTTCAGAGTTTCAAAACCCTCTTGGTGGACCTGATATATCACAAAACTATTGGACGGATTCAGATAATGAACCAATACTTAATTCAGAATGGATTGATATATCGGATACTGGAACTCTATATACTTTTCCAACCAATGATGATGCTGGAGATGCAATTGATATAGGGTTTAATTTTCCATTTTATGAACAAAATTATAATCAATGTATTATCAATCCCAATGGATGGATTGGGTTTGGACAAGATAACAGCGCATGGGATAATATATCAATTCCATCAAGCAGTGCACCACGATCTTCTATTTTTGGTTTTTGGGATGACTTAAATCCAGTTAACAATAATTGTAATTCATGTTCTGGAGAAGTGTATTACCATACAAATGGAACTAGGCTGGTTGTATGGTTTAATAATGTTTCTCATTGGCCAACTTATTTTGAAAATAGCATTTATAACTTTCAAATTGTAATTCACTCATCTGGTGAAATTAATTTAAACTATCAAAGTATGACAGGTAATTTTGATTCAGCAACAATTGGGATGCAAAATGCAACAGGAACTTCAGGACTTCAAATGGCATTTAATCAAAGTTATGTACATGATGATTTAACAACAACTATATCACAAGCTCCTAAATGGCTAGGTTTAAATAATATAAATAATTTCCAATTATCTGGAGAATTAAATCAAAATAATTCTACAATAATAAATATTGTAGTTGAAAATAATCAACTATCTGATGGTATTTATGATGCATATCTCAATATTAATTCGAATGCTAGTGATTCACAATCATATTTAGTGGAGCTCATAACCTCTTCTAATAATTTGCTTGGTGATTTAAATGATGATGGAACTCTCAATGTTCTGGATGTAATCGTCATGGTAAATATTGCTTTAGAACTTGATGAGCCATCTAATGTATCAGATATGAATGACGATGGCCTCACCAATATTCTTGATGTAATCATTCTAGTCAATCAAATTCTTGAGGGATAACTAGAAAATTTTTACAAATAGAAGATAGTATCATGAATATTTTAGTTATACATGGCCCTAATATGAATCTCATTGGCCTAAAGAATCTTGGTGATGATGGGAAATTAACACTAAATAAACTTAATACTAAAATTAGATTAGCTGTTCGAAATAAAAGTATTAAAATGAAAATAGTACAGAGTCATAGTGAGTCAAAGATAGTTTCATATCTACATAGAAATAGAAAAAAAATTGATTTTATTATTATCTCCCCTGAGACATGGGCAAAAAATGGATATTTAATAATGGAAACTTTAGAACTCATTAAAAAACCAGTACATTTTATACTACCTAAAAAAGAGAAAATTTGCTTTGATATAATGGATAATCCTAAGATTACATTTTATGATGAAAATTATTTGGAAGCATATCTTAAATCAATTGATGTCATAGCAAACTAACGAATTAATCAAATATATAATGATAAAACAATTAATAAAATTAGTCATATTTACTACTAGCTTATTATCTAATACAGATAATATGATTAAATCAGTTTTAATATTTAATCTCTCAGAGGAAATATCTGCAATTCAAATTTTAAATATAGATAATAAGCTTACTTCATTTAAGCCTCTAAATGATTTTTTAATTAATCAAAATGCCTATAGAATTGAAAAATGGAGTAAACATGCTACTAAGGATGATCAATATAATAATATAAGTTTTTCTAAAATCTATAGAGTATTATTTAAAACAGAAGATTATAATGCCTTGCTAAAAATTAAAGAGGAATTGGAAAAGATAAGTTATATAGATCGCGTAGAATTTGATTATCATAGAAGAGCATATTATACACCTAATGATCCACAATTTAATAGTCAGTGGTATTTAGAAGAAATTCAATCAGATATTGCATGGGATCTATGGAATATTAATAATGGAGAACTTCCTGGAGATCGCTCAATTATATTAGCATCAGTTGATAGTGGTGTGAATTGGCAACATCCAGATTTAGTAAGCAATGTATGGCAAAACTTAGGTGAAGATGCTGATGGTGATGGGCGTACTATTGAATATATTAATGGTCAATGGGTTTTAGATCCAGGTGATTTAAATGGATATGATGATGATAATTGGGATAATAATATGTCAACATTTATTGATGACTTGATAGGTTGGGATGTATCTGCTACTACATATGGGGATAATGACCCAGATGTTCCTAATAATGGATCATGGGCCCATGGAACGCATGTAGCAGGATTATTAGCGGCAACTACAAATAATAATCAAGGAATTTCATCTACCGCTTTTAATTCTAGTATGATGTCTGTTAAGTGTACTGGTAATAATCAAGATCCTGGATATATATATAATGGATATGATGGTATTCTTTATGCTGCTAAAGCTGGTTATTATGCGCAAGGATTTTCTATTATTAATTGTAGCTGGGGAGGCTTAGGATACAACTTCTTTGAGCAAGAAATGATTAATATGTGTGCAGAAGAATATAATGCTCTAATATTTGGCGCTGCTGGAAATGATAATGTTGAGCAAGCTCATTATCCTTCTAGCTATCATAATGTGATATCTGTTACTGCTCTTGGACAAAATAATACATGGAATGGTTGGGCGACTTATCATGAAACGGTTGATTTAGCATCACCAGGTGAAGGAATAAGAAGCTGTGTTAATAATGGAAATTTATATTCTTCATGGAGTGGAACATCTATGGCGAGCCCTGTTGCTGCTAGTGTTGCAGGGTTAATGAAATCAATGCACCCCCAATGGAATAGAGAACAATTAGAAACCATGATTATAGCTACTTCAAATCCTATTATCTACAGTGTAAATTCACAGAATAATATACAGGGAAAGCTTGGCTCAGGAAGAGTAGATGCACTAACAGCAATCACAACTTCCCTATTCCCTAAAATAGAATTAGTAGAAACTGACATTATAATTCAAAATAGTTCTGATCAAAATATTAATCCTGGAGAAATAATTGAATTAACTGCGATTTTATACAATAATGATGAGTGGGGTAATGCTGTTAATCCTAATCTAAGTTTAGAATGCTCATCTAATGATATTAGTATTAATATTAATAATATAGACTTAGATAATATTAATGCTGGTGAAGCCGGAATTAATTTTGAACCATTTATTATAGAATTTAATGAAAGTATAGCTCCTGGAAACTATGAATGTAATTTGCACTTTTTATCTAATATAGAATCATATATAAAATATTCGGTTAATATACCTATACAATTTGAAATTAATGAAAATCCAATATTGTATGGAGATTTAAATCAAGATAATGAAATTGATATACTAGATATAATTATCTCTATTAGCATTATTATTGAAGAAATTCAAGCAAGTGAGTACCAAGGTATTGCTGCTGATATTAATCAAGATGGAATGATCAATGTCCAAGATATAATTCTTATGATTAATTCAATACTAGATTAACTAATAATACAATATCTAATATATCTAAAACACCATCCATATTTAAATCTGAAGTTTCTAGTATTGTGCTATTTAATTCTTCATTACCTAAAACATAATTAACCATTAGAACTACATCTAATATATTAATCTCCATATCTTGATTAATATCACCAAGAACATTATCTAATGTATTATTAGGGAATACAACATAATCAATCCATGCAGCATCTGCGCCGCTATCTACACCACTATCTTTAATGTATTCCCATCGAAAAGTATTAACTCCCGGATTAACATTAAAGGATTCAGTAGACCAATCTATTTCTCCAGCCCATTTATCTTGTTCTACATCATTAATATAAAATGCAAGGTAATCATAATAATTTCCCGTTATAGATCCTACTGATTCACATGATACTTTTTTATAAAAAGAAATTATCCCTGGTTCAATTACATCATGAGTAATTTCAATAACACTTGATTGGTTTTCATTAATATTTCCTGATTTCACAGAGTAATTTCCTTCAGCAGTACTCGCATTATTTATAGCCCATTCACTATCACCATATGTATTCCAATTCAATAGAGCCCCCGTTTCAAAATTATCGAATTCTGAAGTTTCTTCAATAAGCTGAAAATTTTGTTGGGTAGAATTAGCTTCCGTAATAAATATTTCTTGGGTCAATGGTTCATAACCAAACGCAAAGGCTGTAATATTATAAGCTCCTGGAGTTAATAATCTATAATAATCACCATGTTGAATATGATTTTTGATATCATGATCTATACCCTCTACAGAAATAATTGCAGATATAGGATCTTGGGTAATTGCATCTAAAACATAACCACGAACACCAGTATGAACTTGCTCTAAAAAGCTAATCATAGATTCTTTATTATCATCCCATAACTGAGGTAATAAATTACTATTAGGCCATTTAACATTATTTTGCTCAAGGGTAATTTCAAAATTATTTTCCCATACATAATTCCAATCTTGCATACCACCAAATACCGCATACCAATATGCACCATTGGTAATACCTTGATTGTATGAGCTACTTTGATACATGGTTGGATGATTTTGAGAATATACTAATGCTAAATCAACAAAGAGATCATCATCTGGGCATGCAGAGTAAGTTCCTGATGTTGGTCCATCATATGGATAATTTGCAACTAGTGCACCAGAATGCATATTTGCTGATAGCGTAAAATTATGCTCCCACGACCATTCCATCACTGCCCGTGTTTCTGGCTGCCTTCCATCCAATGTATTTAATGGGTCATTAAATTGATCAGGAAAGTCCCTATTTAAATCAACACCATTCGCATTGTAACGAATTCCTAATTCAAATCCATCAGGGTTCATGGATGGCATAATATATATATCTGTATTATTAACTAAATAGGTAGCACGATTATTAATATTATAGTTCTCACATAACCACTCTATTAAATATAATGAAAATTCTCTTCCTGGTGTTTCATCACCATGCATGTTCGCAATATATTTAAACTGAGGTTCAGGCTCATCAACATTAGGATTATCCGTAATTTGCATAACCCATAATTCTCTACCTTGAACACTTTGCCCTATACTCTCTAAAGATGTTATATCAGGATATTGAGAATTTATATTAGTTAGAAAATCAGTCATTTCATTATAATTATGATATGATCTAAACGGATTATCAGAATTTTCAGAATCTTCAA
>MDSZ01131163.1_pt1 | contig 17571 bp, 17 predicted proteins | sample 811201 | NCBI WGS metagenome assembly MDSZ01 (sample SAMN05326647, study PRJNA326480) | marine metagenome | isolation source: seawater | place: Indian Ocean: North | collected 2010
ATGTAAGTAATTTCTTTAAGGTCAAAAATAGATTTTATTCCTAACGAATTTAAATGTGTTCAACCAACACAAGAATACTCAACGTTAGAATTATTTTTTTGAAGTTTAGATATCACTTTTGAAGCAAGTTTATCTCCTGAAGGTTCGCCAGTTAATATGAAAATTTTTTTCATTAAGAATATTGAATTAAAAATAATTTTCTCATTTTGCTAAGATAAACATTCTATTTTTATTAGCATATCTGATACATTTATTTTTATCTAAGAATACATGTTGTTTGCTTTTTATCACAACACCTTTCAATCCAGCAGATTTGCTCTGTTTAAATGTATCCAATCCAATAGTTGGTAAGTCGACTCTAAGATCTTGTTTTTTTTTTGGAAATTTAACTATAACTCCATGATTTCTAAAATTTTTATTTCTGCTTTGTTCCAACATTTTTTTTGTACCGCCCTTGCCCTCTATAGACACAATTTTATTATTTCTGACTACAACTCCTTGACTAAAATTATATTGTTTTAAACTATTCAATGTTTTAATTGCTTTTTTGATATCTAATTTATCCTGTTTATTTGTTTTAATTTTTGAATAGCTACCTCTCTTAAGAGTGAGCTCTGGATTATATTTAAGGGAGCTCTCTGTTTTTATTTTGTTTTCAGATAATATTTTTATAATTTCCTTAAGAATTGCAGCGTCTCCAAGTTTTGATGCTTTGATTATTCTTGAAATATAATATAAGCCTTTAAAATCTAACTTAATTTTTGTTAAGTTAGGTTTGTCTACTTTTCCTGCAAATAATACATTTTTACATCTATTATTATTAAGAATATCTATAATTTTCCCAAATTGTCCTAGAGAAACTGAATATGATTTTTTTTCTTTTTTAAATTTTTTGTATTTAGATAGATCTATGATTATATATTTTATTTTTTTTTTCTTTACAGATTTAAGAATATGGTTTGGAAAATTAGTATCTCCAAAAAAAAGGCCGATCATGCATCTTTTTCTATATAATTAAAATTGATTACAACTCTTCTACTAACATCGGTGCAATCTACACCGCAATGCAATTGATCACCATCGAATATTACAGCTCTATTTTCCTGACTATAAACTCTTTCACCACTTTGAAATAAAGTTGAGCCATTATTGCTATTACAATAATAAACAGCAGTCTTAAACTTTTCGTCATTATTTAATTTTACATCTGTATGCATTCCAGTTTCAATATTTTTTTCTTTTTTAAATGTAACATTAGCTTTTATTCTTATGACTTTGCCTATTTTCAATTTAGTTATAAATGGGTCAAGTATACTAACAAATCGTGATTGTGGCCTACCTGACAAAAAAAAATTGTGGCACATTTGAAAATGACCATCATCTTTGTGAACTTTGTCCTCTAAATAAAACCATGGAAATTCTTTGCTAAGCATAAAATCCGTAAGTTTTTTAAAATCGTTGCTATCTAATAAATCATCAATTACTTTAATCATGTTATTTTGGTAATGCTATTGATCTTTTTTTATCAGATTTAATAAAATTAATCACCTCTTTTACTAAATAATTTTTTTTAATTGCGGTATCAAGGTTTTTTATATTATTCAATATATCCTTTTTTTTGAAAATATCATCATAAGCTTTATTTAATTCTAAAATGTCTTTGTTGGCCACTTTAGATCTTCTTAATCCTATCAAATTTAATCCCTGTAAATAATTTCTATTACCTATTGATAAACCATAAGGTATTACATCTTTTAATACACCTGTCATTCCTCCGATCATAGCCATTTTACCTATTCTAGTAAATTGTTGAACAGCTGAATTGCCACCAATGATAACATTATCACCTATATTAACATGACCTCCTAAGGGAACATTGTTCGCTATAATTACATTATTACCCACAACGCAATCATGAGCAATATGAGAAGAAATCATAAACAGGCAATCATTTCCAATTCTTGTTATACCGCCTCCATTTTCTGTTCCTGGATTTACAGTAACAAATTCTCTGAATTTATTATTATTTCCAATGATTAATGAAGTTTTTTCACCATTATATTTTAAATCTTGAGGTTCATTTCCTATGGATGTGAATGGATAAAATTTATTACCGCTTCCAATTATTGTATTTCCTGTAATATTAACGTGAGATTGAATAACTACATTTTCACTAATTTCAACACTAGGACCAATTACGCTATAAGGTCCGATCTTAACGCTTGAATGAATTTTTGCATTTTTATCAATTATTGCAGATTTATGTATCATTGTTTTTTCTTAAAAAAGTTTTTAAATTTTTTGCTGGATATCCCATCACTTTTGTATTGTCAGGTATATCTTTTATAACACCACTACCACCTCCTACTTGAACATTGTTACCAATTTTTAAATGTCCTGAAATTCCTGCTTGTCCACCTATCATGACATTATTACCTATGATTGAGCTTCCAGCAAAACCAACTTGTGCAGCAATGATGCAATTTTCACCTATTTTAACATTATGTGCTATATGAATTTGATTATCTAAAAATGTATTCCTTCCAATTATTGTGGTTGAAAGAGAGCCACGATCTATAGTTGAACCACAACCTATTTCAACATTATCCTCTATTACCACATGACCAATTTGTGGATATCTAAAGTTTGAATTCTTATCAGGAAAAAAACCAAAACCTTTTTTACCAATTGTGCATTGATCTAATATATTGACATTATTTTTAATTACTGAATTTCTTATAATTACATTTGAACCTATGGAGCAATTGCTTCCAACTAAAACGTTTTTTTCAATAATAGAATTATGACCAATTGAGCAATTAGAACCAAATTTTACATTTTTTCCAATTAAAACATTTTTTCCAAATTTAACTTTATCTTTAAATTCGGTTTTTTTGATTTCAATTACTGTATTATCAAATTCATCGTTAATAGAGTCTGGATAAAAAATTTTTGTAATCATAGCAAGTTTTAACAAAACTGTATCAGTAATAATTGGAATACAGGAGTGTGGTAAATGATTTTTTAGATTATCTGTAGTAAGACAAAACGAAGCTTTTGTATTTTTAGCAAGATCAATATATTTTTTTGAATGAAAAAAAGTTAAACTTCCTTTTTGAGAGGAAATTAGGTCTTTAACATCTTCGACTTTATATTTAGATTTATGTTCCTGTATTTTTACTAATTTAAGTAAATCGTTAATTTCATGTGGTCCTGTGTTTTTAAAAAAAGGGTTTTTCATTAATAAGTTTAATATCAAAAACCAATTTAAAAGCTTATCAATATTTATTGCTAATTATTTCCTGTCAACAATTGTGGCTGACCATATCGCATCGGCCATTTTTTTGGTATCTACAATGGCTACGCCTTTATATTTCCAAACTCTTCCGTGAGATCTTATTGCTTCAATGTTAAGTTCTAATTTACAATCTGGTAGCACAGGATTTCGAAATCTTGCCTTTTCTATATTCATTAAATATACTAATTTATTATCGTAAGTTTCCTTATCTAGACCATGAGCAGTTAAAGCTGCAGCTGCTTGTCCAAAAGCTTCTACAATTAAGACACCAGGCATTACTGGTTGACCAGGAAAATGTCCTTGAACAAAAAAACTGTCCTTTTTAACATTTACAATAGCGGTAGCAGAGAACAATTTTTTGATATTAATTAGCTCATCAATTAATAACATTGGCTCTCTATGAGGTAACAAATTTTCTATATCTTTTTTGTTTAATTTATCCATTTTATTTTATTTTAATATTTTTAATTTTTTCGTTTGCGATAGAGAGTATTTCACCTGTAATTTCAATTTCTTTTTGACCAATTACTATATTTTTTTTTTGTAATATCAAACTTATAGAGTTTTTTTCGGCATAATCTTTTAAAATTGGTGATAATGCGGAAATAAGTTTATTACTTGCTTCAATTCTTAATTTGTTTAAACTTTCTCTGGATCTAACCTGATCTTTTTGAAATTTTATTATTTCTGATCTTAGAGAAGATATTTCTTTTTGAAAATCTTCTTTACTCAATATATTTTTTTGAGCTATTATTTTTTTTTCTTTTTCTTTTAATATTTCATCATTTTTTTTAAATTTTTCTAAATTTTGCTTATATATAGTTTCTAGTTGTTTTTTTATAGATTTACCTGCAGTTGATTGTTGCAAAATTTTATCAACATTTAAGTAAACAATTTTTTGAACTTCAGCATATGAGTGGGAAAATAAAACTAAAAAAATGAATATTGTTAAAAACCTTTTAAACATTAAAAAGTTGTACCAATATTAAATTGAAATCCTTCAAACTCATCAGTAGATTTTTTTTTAATAGCGTGTGACAAAGTCAAATTCAAAGGTCCTACAGGTGACCACCACTCTAATCCAGCACCAGTAGAAACTCTTATAGAATTAGAGTCGTCAAAGTTTGCAGATGTATAATCAGTACCCCAAACATTTCCTAAATCTAAAAAATAATTAAATTCAAAATCTTGTAAAGTTGGTGCTATATTTGGCAAATTAGTAGTTAAGCTTAATGCAGCTGCATAATTTCCACCAACATGATCTTTATTGTCTACAGGTCCAATTTTAGCAGTATTAAAACCTCTTAGCCTTTTTCTTGGTAATGCAACTCTCTCTGAAACCCTTACATCGTCGGTTAAACCAGTTACATTTTTTAAAAATAAACCAACGCTAGCAGTAAGTTCTTCATATGAAAAATAATTGTCAAGAACATAACCTGTAGTTATTGTATTACTATCCGACACTATAGGTATTGTTTGAAAAAAATTACTTCTAAATCCATCTGTAGCTTGAAATTTTTGGTTTCTTACATCGTAGTCAAATGCATATCCAATTGAGGAGGTGAAGTAATTACCTTCTTGTTTTTTTATTGATGAACTTGCAGTGGCATCTGTAGTAAGTTTTTCTGCAATAGTTGAGAAGGATGGACTAAAAAATAAATTATCATATTGTTCAAAAGAAGTACCAAATTTAAAACCTACCTCACCTGACTCGTAACCACTATCCTTCATTTTATCAGTGTCTATTGCAAATATACTAGTTGATAAAGCTTTCTCGCTATAATTAAAATTTGGATTATCAACAGAAAACTCACCTTTAATTTTATCCGCACTAACTTCTAGAGAGGTTCTTAGTCCAATTCCCTTACCCATGAAATTTTTTTCCGTCACAGCAAAACCGAGTGAACCACCGTCATTTCCAACCCCGGCTGTGGCCAGGATTTCCCCTGTTGGTTGTTCTTCGACCGTTATGTTTATATCTTTTTGTTGTGAGTTATCTTTTGAAACAATCTCACTTTTAACACTTTTAAATAATCTCAATGCTTTAAGATTGTTAATAGATTTTGCATTAAGCAACTTATTAAAAGGATCTCCTTCATCAACTTCAAGCTGATTTCTGATAACTTTTTCCTCTGTAACATTATTTCCGAAAATATTTATTTTATTAACAAAAAATTTCTCACTTTCTAAAACAGAAAAAGACAGACTTAATTGACTATCATCTATTTCATTTATTTCAATTGTAGCATCTATAAAATCGTAAAGTCTAGAAACTGATATTTTGTCGATTTCTTTAATAACTTTATTTATTTTATTTAATGAATATTTTTTTCCTTCTAATTTTTTAATTATTTTTTTTACTTCTTTAAAATCTTTTGGTTTATAATCAAGAGGTAATTCTAATTTAGTATTCTTAATAAAATATTTGTTGCCAGAATTTACATTATATATTAATTCAAAAAAATTATCTTTAAATACTGCGGATGAACTTTCGATCTCAACATTGTAAAACCCTTTATTTAAATAAAAATTCTTTAAAAGTCTTTTATCAAGTTCTATTCTATTTAAATCTAAATATTTTTTGTTACTAATAAATTTCCAAAACTTTGCCTCTTCACTAACAATTACACCTCTTAGTTTTCTATCTTTAAAAAATTTATCTCCGGTAAATTTGATATTTTGTATTAAGGCTTTATCACCGGTATCTATCTTATATATTAAATCTAGTGTTTCATTATTATTATCTTTAATTTGTGCTTCTACTTTTGCAAAATAATAACCAGAGGTATTTAGTGAATTTTTTATTCTTGTTAAATCTTGTTCTGCTAAAAATTCATCAAAAGGACTTTTGTCTTTTAAAGACAAATTCTTTAAAATTTTTTCAGTATTTTCTTTAGACTTTATGCCATCAATAATTACTGTTTGTATTATTTTTCTTTCTTTTACATCTATAACTAGAATATTATTTTCTAAATTTAATTTTATATCTGAAAAAAAATTTGTATCATATAAATCTTTAAGAATTATATTTAATTGACTTTGATTATAATCCTTACCAATTTTTATGTTTCCAAAAGACAAAATACTTTGCTTTGATACGCGTTTATTATTTATAATTTTTACATCTTTTAAAATTTCAGAGTAAACTGGTTTAAGTAAAAGAATCGTTATTACAAAAAAATATATTATAAATTTCATTTTGATTCAGATATTACACTTAAAGCTTTTGTTTTCAATCTAGCAAATCTATTTAATTTTTCAATTTGAGCTAAATTTTGAAGTTTTTTAAACTTTAATTTGGAGAAACTTTTAGAATTTATTAGTTTGTTTAAATTTAGGTATATACTGTCAAAGGAAATTTTACGACTCAAAAATAAGTTAACTAACTCATCATTAATCGTTACCAGAATAGTTTCATAAAGTGTTTCATTTTTTGGTATTTTTTTTAAAATTTTTATTAATGGAAAATTTTTAATTGGTACTTCTGAAAAATCTAAATTATTTAAGACCTTTAAATCAATTTTCTTTGTTTTGATATATTTATTGCTTTTAAAATATATAGAATTAAATATTGGAATCTTCATATTTGTGTCATGTGCAATAATTTTTATTAAGCCATTTTTTAGTTTAACAATAGCATGAACATAAGATTTGGGATGAATTAATATATTAAATTTATTTAACTCTAAATTAAATATTTTTTTTGCTTCAATTATTTCAAAAACTTTATTCATTAAAGTTGCGGAATCTACAGAAATCTTTTTTCCCATTCTCCATGTGGGGTGATTTATGGCTTGTTTTAAAGTTTTTTTAAGTTTAAATTTATTTCTCTTAAAGAAAGGACCTCCCGAAGCTGTGAGTATAATTTTATCGATTTTTTTTTTATCAATACCATCAATAATTGACCAGATTGAATGATGCTCAGAGTCAACTGGTATAAATTTTGTTTTATGTTTATTGAGCTGACTTTTAATTAATTTCCAGCCACATATAATTGACTCTTTATTTGCAATGGCAATTACTTTTGTTTTTTTTATAATTTTAATTGTTGGTGATAAGCCCGAAAATCCAGATATTGAACTCATTACATAATCCAACTTGGATTTAATGATTTTATCAACTTTACTTAAGTCATTAGATATATTAACTTTTTTAAATTTTTTTTTTAAATTTAAATATCCTCTTTTATTTGATATTATAACATTTTTGACATTAAATTCTTTAATTTGCTTTGATAGCAAATTATAGTTATTGTTAGCTGTAAGTAAAAGAATATCAAAATTTTTTTTATCTTTTCTGATTAAGTCGATAGTTTGTTTTCCAATAGAACCAGTTGAACCTAAAATTGCTATTTTTTTTTTCTTTTTCATTTTAAAATTTTAAATAATTTAAGATTAAATAAGAAAATGGTATTGCAAAAATTATACCATCTATTCTATCTAGTAACCCTCCATGACCAGGTAGGATTTTTCCTGTGTTTTTAATTTTTGCGATACGTTTAAAAAAAGAAATTATTAAATCTCCAAGCTGACTTATTAAAGAAATAATAAAAATAAAAAAAATAATTTTTATATGTTCTTCAAATGGGTAGTACATGTTTCCCATTAATAAATTTAAATAAGTAGTCCCTGCAACGATTGACAATATAAAACTGCCTAAAGCTCCAGAGTATGTTTTATTTGGACTAATTTTTGTTAACTTTGGTCCTTTAAAGATTTTACCAAAAAAGTATCCACCTAAGTCTGTAAAGATCGAAATAAGAATAATAAAAGAAAAAACATATACACCCTGTTCGTCTCTTAACAAATAAGCAGAGTAAACAGAAAAGAAAATTAATATTGTGCCAATTATTTTTATTATATCTAAATTTTTAGTTAAATTAAACCATTCGTATATTGCTATTAAAAAAATTATACTTAAGAAAAATATGAAAAAAAAAGATCCTTCAATGATAAAATATAAAGACAATGGTATAATTAAAAAAGATGTAAACAATCTTTTCTCAAATTCATTTTTCATTAAATATTTCCAAAATTTCTTTTTATTTTTTTATAACAATTAATTATTCTATTGTAATCTTCTTTGTTAAAATCTGGCCACAACTTCTTTTCAAAAAAGATTTCAGAATAAGCTAATTGCCATAATAAAAAATTGCTTAGTCTGTTAGTATTACCTGTCCTTATAAGAATATCTGGATCAGGAATTTTTGCTGTGTACAGGTTATTTGAAATTGCTTTTTCACTGATTTTTAAACCCTTTTTCTTAATAATATTAAAGGTATTAACAATCTCGCTTTTAGAACCGTAATTTAAAGCTAAATTAATTTGTAATTTATTATTTTTAGATGTTAATTTTTCTGATTTTTTAAGAAGATTGTTCAATTTTTTTGAAAAATTTTTTTTTCCTATTACTGACAATTTTATTTTTTGTTTATGAAATTCTGTAATTTTCTTTAATAAGAAATTCTCTAATAAAGAAAATAAAAATTTTATCTCACTTTTAGGTCTTTTCCAATTTTCTGTCGAAAAAGCAAATAAAGTAAGAAATCTTATTTTCTTTTTTAGAGTTTCTAATATTATTTTTTCTACAGTTTTAAGACCTTGTTGATGTCCATAATTCCTAGATTTTTTTTTTGTTATACCCCACCTTCCATTACCATCCATGATAATGGCAACATGTTTAATTGGGTTCATATAGTCATTATTTCTTTTTCTTTAGATGAAACCTTTTCATCAATTAATTTTATATGCTTATCCGTTAATTCTTGTATTTCTTTTTCATTTTTTTTTTCATCATCCTCGGAAATTTCTTTTTTTTTTAATAAATATTTTAAATTATCGTTAGCCTCTCTTCTAATATTTCTAATAGAAATTTTGCATTTCTCTCCCATATTTTTGACCATTTTTTTCATTTCATTTCTTCTTTCTTCGCTTAAGTCTGGAATTGGTATTCTAATTAGTTGTCCATCTATTTGTGGATTTAAGCCTAGCTCTGATTTTTTAATTGATGAGTCTATTAAATTTACATTATTAAGATCCCACACTTGTATATTTATCATTCTTGGCTCTGGTATAGTTATAGTGCTTAATTGGTTAATAGGCATTTTCTGACCGTAAACATCAACTTTAACTAGATCCAGCATGTTTGCATTTGCTCTACCTGTTCTTAAAGAGCCTAATTCTTTATTAAACACGTCTATAGTTTTATCCATTTTTTGATTATAGTTTTTTTTATCAAACATTTACTCTCCAATTTTAATCCTAGAAAATTCACTTATTTTTAAATTAGCAATGTTTAATTCTTTTAATATATCTTTTACTTTTTTTTTAGGTTCCATTACCCATTGTTGATTTAATAAAGAATTTTCCTCTTTGAATTTTTTAATTTTACCTAAACTTATTTTTTCTACAATATCGTTAGGTTTTCCAGAATTTTTTAATTCTTCAGTGATTAATTCTTGTTCCTTTTTTAAAATCTCATCATCTATCTCATTCACTTCAATTGCCAGAGGGTTTAATGCTGCTATATGCATGCTAAGCTGTTTCCCAAAATTTTTTAGTTTTTCAGAATTATCATTGGTTTCAATAGCTACCAAAACACCTAGCTTTGATAAGTTATCTTTTATAACAGTATGATGGTATTTAAATATTTTAAATTTATTATTGTTTAAGGTTCTAGATCTACCAATAGTTATTTTTTCTCCAATTTTTGAAATAAGTGCTAAAAGATTTTCATCAACAGTTTTTCCATTTTTCATATTTGAGGATAATAAATTTTTTTTATCTGATGTTACTTTATTGTTGATTTCGCTCAATTCCTTTGCAAAAGATATAAAGTCATCATTTTTGGCTACAAAATCTGTTTCGCAATTTAGTTCTAATATAGATACTTTCTCACTATTCTCACTAATTACTACAACCCCTTCATTAGCAGTTCTTGACATTTTTTTTGAGGCTTTTGAAATTCCTTTTATTCTTAATATTTCTATAGCCTTTTCTATATCTTCTTTAGACTCTTCTAAGGCTATGCTGCAGTCTTTAAATCCAGCACCACTTAAAATCCTTAATTTTTTTATTTTTTCAATATCAGCCATTTTTAGAAGTTTAATTTATTTTTTTTTTTGAAATGGGATTTTCTATTTTTTTTGACTTTTCATCAATTTTTTTCTCTTCTAACAAATTTGGGGCTTCTTTTTTTGCGTTATTTATTGTTTCTTTTATCAAGGTACAATACAAATCAATTGATCTTCTGGCATCATCATTACCAGGTATTGGAAAATCTATACCATCAGGATCTGAGTTAGTATCTAATATAGCAATTATTGGAATATTTAACTTGATTGACTCTTTTATAGCTAAGGACTCATAGTTTGTGTCAATTATAAAAACTAAATCAGGTATTTTTTTCATCTCTGATATGCCACCTAATGATCTTTGAAGTTTGTCTCTCTGTATTCCCATTTTTAAGAGTTCTTTTTTTGTAAAACCTCTGTTTTCTGATTTTAAGTCTGACTCGATTTTCTGAAGTTTTTTTATTGAATTTGAAATAGTCCCCCAATTAGTCAACATTCCACCGAGCCATCTATAATTTACAAAATATTGTCCAGTTGATTTTGCTAATTCAGCTATGGACTCTGAAGCCTGTTTTTTCGTTGAGATTAACAAAATCTTTCCATTATTAGAGATAGTCTCATAAATTTTTTCAAGAGCCTTATTAGTAAGTTCTAAAGTTTGAGTTAGGTCAATTATATGGACAGAATCTCTTTTACCAAAAATATATTTTTTCATTTTTGGGTTCCACCTCAGAGTTTTGTGGCCCAGATGCACACCTGCCTCTAAGAGTTGTTGAATTGAAAGGTTTGGTATCTTCATATTTATTTCCGGTTATTCCGCCACAGCCATTCCATTTAAGGACCGGAGGTATAAAACCACAAACTGTGTGAGTAATATTGTGACTACTTAATAACTTTATTAGATAAAGGCAAGTAATTTATTAAAAAATTGAGGTAAAAATACCTTGTTTTTTTATTGTATTAAGAGTGTTTTGATCAACCATTCGTTTATTTTTTAACTTGAAAGTGTATTTTTTATTATTTTCCTCAATTTCAAATATAATAGATACGTTTCCTTTAGAAGCTAACATTTTAGTTAATAGATCGATATCTTTCAACTTTGATATTCTAATTTTTAAATTATTTATAGGTTTATTCAAAATATCATCTAAAGGGATTATTTTTTTTACATTAACTCTTGTTCTTTGGTCACTTTGATTTAAATTTTTAAATAAAGTTATTATAACCGAGTTTCCTTCTTTAATATTTTCTCTGTTTAATTCAAAGACATCAGAAAAAACAAATAGTTCAAATACTCCACCTAAATCAGTAAATTTAATAATTGCGTAAGCGTTTCCTTTTTGTGTTTTTTTTTCTTGAACTTTCAAAATTGTAGCTGCCACCATACTTTCTGAATAAGTTTCGCTAGTAATAAATTCAGAATATTTAGTTATACTATATTCATTAAATATTTCTTTATATTGATTTAAAGGATGATCTGAAAGATAAAAACCTATGGTCTCGAATTCTTTGAGCATCTTATCTTGAAAATTCCATTCTGGCTTGCTGCTTATAACTTCTTTGTCATAATTATTTGTTTCTCCAGAAAATAATTCTATTTGATTTTGTAATTTATTTTCATATATATTTTTTGATTTTAATATTATATTTGGTATTGACTCATAAAAAGATCTTCTATTACTTATAATATTATCAAATGCTCCTGCTTTAGCTAATCCCTCTAATTGTAATTTATTTATATCTTTAGGATTTACTCTCTCAAGAAAATTAGAAATTGAGGTAAATTTACCATTTTTATTTCTTTCATTAATTATATTAGATATCGACTCAAATCCTACATTTTTAATAGCTCCAAGGGCATAATAAAAATTTTTGTCCTTAGAATAAAAATCTGCGAAACATGTATTAATATCTGGCCTTACAATATTTATTTTTAATCTTTTTATTTCTTCACAAAATTCTCCCAATTTTTTTTGATTAGAAAGCTCCATTGACATCGAAGCTGCAAAAAATTCTTCAGGGAAAAAAGTTTTAAGATATGCCGTTTGATAAGCAATAATCGCATAAGCAGCAGCATGACTTTTATTAAAACCATATTCAGCAAAAGGTTCAATTTTTAAAAATATTCCAGCTGCAATATCTTTACTGATTCCATTTTTAAAAGCACCCTCAACAAATCTAGTTTTTTGTCTTTCTAATTCTGCTCTTTTCTTTTTACCCATTGCTCTTCTTAGCAAATCTGCCTCGCCTGGGGAAAAACCAGACAATATTTGCGCAATTTGCATAACTTGTTCTTGATAAATAATAACTCCATATGTTGGTTTTAGTATCTTTTCCAATTTTGGATGTAAGTAATCTGGATTTTTTTTTCCATGTTTGCAATCGTTATAAATAGAAATGTTGCTCATCGGCCCAGGTCTATACAAAGCAACTATTGCTATTATATCTTCAAGACAATTTGGTTTCATTTGTATTAAAGCCTCTCTCATTCCTGAGCTTTCTAGTTGAAATAAACCTATTGTTTTACCAGTTGATAGTAATTCAAAAACTTTTTGGTCATTATATTTTATGCTTTGAATTTCAAAATTTTTAATTTTATTTTTTATTAATTTTTGTGTTTTATTTATTACAGTTAAAGTTTTTAAACCAAGAAAATCAAATTTAATTAAACCTGCATTCTCTGCTGAATACATGTCAAATTGAGTAGAAGGTAGTAATAAGTTTGATGAATGATCTTTGTAAAGAGGCACGGTCTCCGATAATTTTCTGTCAGCAATTACCACACCTGCAGCATGTGTTGCAAAATTTCTATTTAGTCCCTCAAGTTTTAAAGATAAATCTATTAATTTTTCTACCCTTTTATCCTCTTTGATCATTTTTTGGAGTTTAGGTTCAGAATTTATGCATTGATTTAAGTTCATAGGTCTAGAAGGATCAAATGGTATCATTTTACATATACTGTCCACAAAACCATATGGTAAACTCATCACGCGACCAACATCTCTTATGACCATTCTTGCTTTCAATTTTCCGAATGTAATTATATGCGCTACAGAGCCAGGGTATTTTTTATTTAAATAATCAAAAACTAGATCTCTCTTTTCCTCGCAAAAATCTATGTCAAAATCAGGCATTGATATTCTATCTGGGTTAAGAAATCTCTCAAAAATTAAATCAAATTTAATTGGGTCAACATCAGTAATGGATAAACACCATGCAACTAATGAACCTGCTCCTGAGCCTCTTCCAGGTCCAACTGGTATATTGTTAACCTTTGCCCATTTAATATAATCAGAGACTATTAAAAAATAACTAGCATAATTCATTTTGCAAATAATATCTATTTCATGTTGTAGCCTTCTAATATATTCATTAACCTTATTAGTATCACTTATATACCTATTGTGATTTAACCTTATTTCTAAACCTTGCTTTGCTTCTTTTCTAAGAATATCATCAGCTGAAAAACTATCTTTAGTTCCTAACTTTGGAAGCAGAGGTTTAGAGTTTTTTGGTCTATATGAACACCTTAAAGGTAGATTATAATTATTTTCAAGAGCTTCAGGAATATCAGAAAAAAGTTCGGTCATTTCATCATTATTTTTGAAATAATGATTGTTTGATAATTTTATACGGTTTTTGTCATTTATATAAGTCTTGTTTCCAATGCACATTAAAGCATCATGAGCATCAGAAAGATTTTTTTCCAAATAGTAAACCTCATGTGAGGCGATTATTGGTATATCTAAATCTTTTGAAATCTTTAGATTAAAATTCTCCAAATTTTTTTCATAAATGTCATCGTGTCTTTGAATTTCAATATAGAAATTATTTTTAAGTAATTTATCTAAAAAAATATATATTTCTTTCAGCTCATCTAACCTATCTTTTTTAAATAAATCTCCAGCTAAACTATTTAAACTTCCTAAAACTACTATAAGGCCTTCTTTACATTCAATTAGGTCTTTAAATTCACAAAATGGTTCATTAGATGTCTCATGATTTAAATATGAATTTGAGGATAATTTCACTAAATTTTTATATCCAGTATCATTTTTAGCAATGATAGGAATTAATCCAATAAGTTTCTTATATTTGAATTTTATTTGAGATCCTATAATTGGTTGTGTCTTAGCTTTTGATACTGTTTCCGAAAACTGTAATACACCACATAAGTTGGATGTATCAGATATGCCTATAGACTCTAATTTGTTATTTTTACAAAATTTTTCTAAGTCTTCAATTTTTATAGCACCTTCACAAATAGAATATTGGGTGTGTAATTTAAAATGATTAAATACTTTTTTATTTTCTAACATTAATGGCATCTATTTTACCATTAATTAAACTTAATTTACAATCAGACATATCAGCGAAAACTCTATTATGAGTTGCAAATATAATTACTCTTTTTTTATTTTTTAAACTTAAAATTAATTTAAATATTTCTAATGCGTTTTTATGGTCTAAATTGCCAGTCGGTTCATCTGCTAAAATTATATCAGGTGAATTTATTAATGCTCTTGATATTGCAACTCTTTGTGATTCCCCGCCTGATAACTCATTAGGAAAATGATTTAATCTATTATCTAAGCCTACCTTTTTAATTAAATTTTTAGCATCTAAGACTGCTTGTTTTTTATTATCGTTCATAGATAATCTAGCCATGTAAACATTTTCTAAAGCTGTAAAATCAGATAATAAATTTTTATCTTGGTAAACTATTCCAATCTTTTTTGACCTAATAGTATCTTTTTGTTCAATATCATTATCATCTATTTTAATTTTATTAAATTTAATAAATCCACTTGTTGGTTTATCGATTAAAGATATTAAATTTAGCAATGTCGATTTTCCGGAACCAGAGGGTCCCACTAAAGAATATATTTTACCTGTCTCAAAAGTATAATTAATTTTTTTTAACACATCAATTTTTTTTGAAGAAAAATAATTTTTTGATAAGTTTTTTAATTCAATCATATTATTCGTACTTTAGTGATTTAATTGTATCTAATTTAGACGCTTTGATTGCGGGAAATATAGATACCAAACAGGTTGAAACAATTGAACATATAGAAATAAATAAAATTGATTTAAAATCTAATTCGTAAGGCATTTTGCTTAAGAAATAAATCTCTTCAGGAAACAAAGTTATATCAAATAAATTGCTAATAAACTCCCTGATATTTTCTAAATATATTGAGAAAATTATGCCAACAATCACACCAAAAAAAGTAGCAGTAGTACCAATAAAAAAACCAACTAAAAAAAATATTTTTCTTATTGATTTATTTTTAACACCTATAGATTTTAAAATTGCAATCTCTCTTGTTTTATTTTTAACTAATATTGTTAAACCAGAAATAATATTAAAAGCTGCTACAATAATTATTAATGATAATATTATAAACATTACATTTCTCTCAACTTTAAGTGCTGAAAAAAGAGGTTTATTTAAGTCAGACCATGTATAAATTATTTGGTTAGGGTATAATTGCAACAGTTCGTTTTTAATATTATCAATTTCTGTTGGGTCTATAAAATATATCTCCAAAAATCTATTGTCAGATTTTAAATTTAATTGCGTTTCTAAATCATTAATATTTATAAATATAATATTTTTGTCAAAGTCATTAAAACCTGTATTATAAAATGATTTGATTTGAAAAGTCTTTTGTTTAGGTAATGAACCAATAAGAGTATCTTCTGCAGTAGAAAAAATTAAAGTAATTTTGTCATTAATTTTTAAATTTAAATCATAACTCATTTCTCTACTGATTGAAATTTCATTTTTGTCTAGTAATTTTTTTCCAATAAAATTTTTATTTTTCACTATATCTAATTTTTTAAAATCATTTTTTTTATAACCTCTTAGCAAAACACCTTTTGTAAAATTTTCTTTAACTATTATAGCCTCGCCATTATTGCTAAACATTATTTTGTCGATATTATTTTTTATATTTGCATTCTCAATTTTTTTTAAATTCAATGTCTCTTCATAAATTTGAATTGTTGCATGTGCATTAAATCCATTTATTTTTTTAATTAAATCGGATCTAAAACCATTCATAACTGACATTACAATTATTAAAACTGCTACACCTAGACTAATACCAATAAATGAAAATATTGTAATAACATTCAAAAAACCGTCTTTTTTTCTGGTTTTTAAATATCTAAATGTTATTTCTTTTTCTAAATTTGAAATCAATTTTCTTTTTTTGAATTAATTATCTTAATTATATCACTAATTTTTAATTTAACTGAATCTTTGCCAACTTTTTTAAACTCGATCATCTCATCATCGGATTTTTTTCCTAAAAGAATTTGATAGGGAATACCAATAAGATTAAATTTTTTTAGTTTTGATGAAAAGTTTTCATCAGTATCATCAATTATCACATCTATATTATGTTCTTTAAGTTTTTTAAATAAATTAATAGATTTTTCTAAATTTGTTTTATCGTTTTTAGAAATTAATGGTAAAATCACGCATTCATATGGTGCTGTATTTATTGGCCAATTCATAATTTCTTTTTTCTCATCAAACTTAGCCTCAATTATGGCGCCTACTAGTCTTGAAACTCCTACGCCATAAGATCCCATTTTTACAAAAACTTTTTTACCATCATAATCTACAGATGCATTCATTGGTTTTGAATATTTATCACCAAAATAAAATATGTGTCCAACTTCTATCCCTTTTGTTTCTATTTGGTTTTCTTTTTTAACTAATTTATCAAATTCAATTTTATTATATTTCTCATCTGTAACAGCATAGTAATTATCAAATTTTTTTCTTAAATCTTGTAAAGTTTCTTTTGTTAAGTCACAATCTGAATGTTCCACTTCAAATATATTTTTGTCTGTATAAATTTTACTTTCTCCAGTTTCGGCTAAAATAATAAATTCATGAGATAAATTGCCTCCAATAGGACCAGTGTCTGCCGCCATTGGAATCGCTTTTAACTCAAGTCTTTTAAAAGTTTTAAGATACGATAAAAAAAACTTGTTATAAGAGTACTCTCCTAATTCATCATTAAGATCAAAAGAATAGGCATCTTTCATATAAAATTCTCTGCATCTCATTATTCCAAATCTTGGTCGTAATTCATCTCTAAACTTCCATTGAATATGATACAAAAGTTGCGGTAAAGATTTATATGACTTTATACTATTTCTAAATATATCAGTTATTAAT
>MDSZ01219300.1_pt1 | contig 17568 bp, 20 predicted proteins | sample 811201 | NCBI WGS metagenome assembly MDSZ01 (sample SAMN05326647, study PRJNA326480) | marine metagenome | isolation source: seawater | place: Indian Ocean: North | collected 2010
AAAAGAGAATATTGATTTAAATAAGATAGAACTGAGAAATTTTGATTTTTACCCAAATTTTGTTTATTTTAAGATTTAGATAAAATAATTTAAATCTACCTAAATATGAAATATTTTTCACACTGTAAAATATGTAATGATAAAAAAATTAAAATAGTAAAAGTGTTTAAAAAAAAAAATAAAGGAGAAAACTTGTTTGGTTTAGAGAAGAGAAAAAATTACTACAGATCATTGCTTAAATGTGAATGCGGACATTATTATAATTTACATAAATATTCTAAATTTCTGGAAAAGGTATATAAAAAAAATTATTCTGATTATTCACATAAGGATATAGAAATAAAGTTTCAATCAATTTTAAAAAATAAAAAAAAATCATCAAATTTAAAAAGAGTTAATTTTTTAAAAGATAGAATAAAAAAAAAATATCAAATATTAGATGTTGGAAGTGGTTTTGGTATCTTCCCTTTTGAAATGAAGAACCGAGGTTTTAAAGTTGATTGTATTGAAAGTGATAAAAATATGATTGAATTTTTGAAAAAAAAAAATTTAAATCTGATTTCAAATGATATTTACAAAATTAAGAAAATTAAAAAAAAATATGATTTAATTACTTTTAATAAAGTTATCGAGCACTTCGAGTTAAATGATATAAAAAAGATTCTTAAAAATTACAAATTACTTTTAAAAAAAAATGGAAAAATTTACATCGAAGTTCCTGATTCAGCAGCATCAATAGAAGGTTTCAATAGACAGGAATTTTTTTTAGAACATTTTAATATATTTAGTCTTAAATCATTAAATTTGTTTTTAAAAAAATTAAATTTTAGAATTTTGTATCTAAAAAATTTATATGAGATAAACAAAAAGTATACTATAAGAGCAATAATCCAATAATTAGTCTTTATTTCAAATCTTTGTGGTCGTCTAATTCTTTTTTTAATTCTTCGTATTCTCTCATCTTTCTTTTCATAAAATTTATTGTAAGTTTTGTTTTTTCAGAAATTCCTGATGGAGTTAGTTTATAAATATAGCCAATTTTTCTTTCACTTCTCTTAAAATTATTTATTTTAACAAAACCCTTTTGTTGTAAACTTTTTAGGCAATAGCTAAGCTTACCGAGACTAAAACCTAGATTGGTTGCCATTTTTCTTTGAGTAATATCAGGCTTTTTTTGAATAGATCTTAAAATATCTAAATAATTTTGTTTTTTGGTCATATTTTTGTTTTTTATTTAAAAATCAGTGTTATGTTTATCATATTGTTCAATAATTGAACAGTATTTAAAAAATGGCTTTTTTAGTTAATTAAATATTATTAAGAAGTTTATTAACATATTAATAAAAAAGTATGTCAAAAATTAAAATAGATAAGAATATTTTCTCAAAAAAGGCTTCCTGGTCTTTTGCAAAAAATATTGCTCCTAAATTTGACAATCATATTAAAAAATCAATACCGATGTATGAAGATGCACAATGGTTATGTAATGAATTATCAGATTATTTTATCAAAGAAAATTCTATCGTTTATGACATTGGTTGTTCAACAGGTTCTTTTTTAAAAAAACTAGCAACAAGACATAAAGCAAAAAAAAAAGTCAAATTTTATGGGATAGATATTATCAAACAGATGGTAATCCATGCCAAAAAGTATAACAAAACAAAAAATGTAGAATTTTTAAACCAAGATGTAAAAAAGATTAATTTCAAAAAAAATGATTTTATAATTTCATTTTATACTATGCAATTTATCAACCAAAATCATAGACAAGTTATGATTAATAAAATTTATAAAAGTTTAAATTGGGGTGGAGCTTTCTTCTTTGCAGAAAAAGTACGATCTTATGATGCAAGAACCCAAGATATGATGAATGAGATTTATAAAGAATGGAAGTTTAGTAATGGTTTTTCAAATGAAGAAATAAATTCTAAAACTAAAAGTTTAAAGGGTGTTTTAGATCCTTTTTCCACGAAAGGAAATTTAGATCTTTTAAAAAGAGCTGGTTTCAAAGATATTTCTTCAGTGGCAAAATTTGTTTGTTTTGAAATTTTTTTAGCAATTAAGTAATAAATTTAAATTATAAAATGGTAAAAAAAAAAAATACAGGTCAAAAGCTATGGAATAAAGCAAAAAAAATTATCCCCTCAGGTAATATGCTTTTATCCAAAAACCCTGATCGTTTTTTGCCAAATGTATGGCCAACATATTATAAAAAGGCAAGTGGGTGTAGAGTATGGGACTTAGACAATAAAGAATATATTGACTGTTGTTTGATGGGAATTGGAACAAGTATTTTGGGTTATGGAAATTCAAAGATTGATAACAAAGTTATCAAAGCTCTTAAAAAAGGAAATATGTCTACATTAAATAGCCCAGAGGAAGTAATGTTAACAGAAAAGTTATTAAAGATGCACCCTCATTTTGATATGGCTAGGTTTGCTAGAAGTGGCGGGGAAGCAAATTCGATTGCAATTAGGATTTCAAGAGCAGCATCTGGAAAAGACGGGGTTGCAGTGTGTGGATATCATGGTTGGCATGATTGGTATCTCTCAACAAATTTGCAAAATAAGAATAATTTAAATAGTCATCTAATTAAGGGTTTGCAAACTGATGGAGTGCCTAAAGCATTAAAGAATACAGTATTTCCTTTTGAATACAATGATTTTGAAAAATTAAAGTCGATTGTTGAAAAAAATAAAATTGGGACGATTAAAATGGAAGTGTATAGAAATATTGAACCAAAAAATAATTTTCTTGAAAAGGTAAGAAATTTAGCAACAAAGAAAGGTATCGTTTTGATATTTGATGAGTGCACATCAGGATTTAGAAAAACTTTTGGTGGATTGCACAAACATTATAAAGTTATTCCAGATTTAGCAATGTTTGGTAAAGCTCTAGGAAATGGTTATGCTATTACAGCAGTTGTTGGTAAAAGAGAAGTTATGGAGCATGCTCAAAACACATTTATTAGTAGCACTTTTTGGACAGAAAAAATAGGCTCTGCAGCTGCACTGGCTACGCTTGATGAAATGGAAAGTATAAAATCTTGGAAGATTATTGACAAAATTGGTAAAGATATAAAAAAAACATGGTTAGAAATTGCTAAGTTAAAAAATATTTCGATAGAGGTATTTGGATTAAACGCTCTGTCTCAATTTAAGATACATTCAAAAAAATTTAATGCTTACAAAACATTGATAACACAAGAAATGTTGAAAAATAATATTCTCGCGACAGACACATTTTATGTCTCAATAAAACATAATCAAACTATTTTAGAAAAATATTATGAAAATTTAGAAAAAGTTTTTGATTTAATTCAAAAATGTGAAAATGGAAAAAATATATCTAGTGTATTAAAATCACCCGAAAGCATAATGGGTTTACCTAGATTAAATTAAATGGAAGATAAAAAAAAAGAATTTTTAGTAATCACAACATATGTGGATGCAAAACGTTTTTATATTGTACACAAGCTTTTAATTAATGAATTAGCAAAAAAATTTAAAACTTTTAAAATTATTTTTATTGATAATCTCTTGCTATTTAATAAAAAAAAAAAAATTAAATTCAATGATCTAAAATATTATCCAAAAAATATAAAATTTTTTGCACCTTATAATAGCGAGGATTTTTTAAATCAATTACCAAATAAAAATTATGTAGCATTCACAAATCTTAATAGATATTTAAATTATTTTAGAATTCATTATTTAATAAAAAAAAAAAATATTAGACAAATAGCTTTTATGAATTTTGGTTTTATACCTGATAATAAAAATTTTTTGAGTTTCAAAATTTGGAAATTTTTTCAAGATTTCTTTAATAGAAAATTTGTTTTTGTAATTTTTAAATTGTTAACAATATTAGATATTTTTCAAAGAGTCGATATTCGATTTATTTCAAATTTAAGTTATAAAAAATATTCAAAAAAAAGCTTAGTTGGTAAACTTAATAAATTTTTCAAAACTAAAAGATTTGATTATTATGATGATTATATAAAAGTAAATGCTAGAGTGTACGATAGACTAAAAATTGAAAAAAATCTTAAGGTTTCTGAAAAATATATTACATTTGTCGACACCAATTTAGAACATGAAACTAAAATTGAGTATGAGGGACGTTTCAATAAAGAACATATTAAAGAATATTACAGAAGATTAAATAAATATTTAAGAAATTTGGAAAAAACTTTTAAAAAAAAAGTTGTTATTTGTGTTCATCCGAATCCTAACTATAAATTAAGCGATTCAAAAAAATTGTTTAAAGATTTTAAGGTGGTTAAATATCAAACAGATCATTACGTAAGGAATGGTTATATAATTGTTGCCTTTAGCTCAAGTATAATTGTTGATGCAATTTACTATAAGAAAAAAATTATTTGTTTAGATAGTGAATTGATGGGAAAACATCATAATTTTACAAACCAAATTTATCCTAAAGCAGCCAACATTTTTTTGCAAAATTTTGATAAAGACTTAATTATTGATAAAAAAAAATTGACTAAAGAGTTGAATAAAAGAATAAAAAATTATGACAAATATATTAATGAAAAAATTATGGTAGATGGAAATAACATTGGTGTAGAAAAAATTTCTAGGATCTTACAAAAAAAATATTATATAACTTAAAACATAATTTTATGATTCAAAATAATAAATTTTTTTTAAAAAAAATTAACACTGTGGTTTTTCTTGGATATGAAAAAATTCACGAGGAACTTGCTAAAATAAATAAAAAATTAAAGATCAAATCAGTAATAATCTCTTCAAAAACAAAAATTCATAGTAAAAATAAAATTAATTTTTATAGAAAGCAAAAACTTGATAAAGGTTTTGAAAAATTAATTTTGAAAAACTGTAAACCAGATAATACTTTATTTATAAGTCTTTCGGCTAGATGGTTTTTTAAAAAAAAAATAATCAATGATTTACTTAAGAATAATTTAATAAATTTTCATAACGCAAGATTGCCAGTTGATGCTGGAGGAGGAGGATACAGCTGGAGAATAATGAGAAATGATAGAATTTGTAACTTACTAGCCCATGTAGTTGATGAAAATATTGATAGTGGCCCAATTATTTTTGAAAAAAGTTCAGTTTTTCCAAGCACATGTAAAACGCCTGATGATTTTGAGACTCATGAAAATTTAAAATTTTTAGATTTTTATAAAAAGATTATTTCGGACTTAAAATTGGGAAGAAAATTTCAATTATTTCATCAGCAAAAGTCTTTAAGACGGTACAACCCAAGGATAAATTCTAATATTAATGGGTGGATTAACTGGGATATGAATTCATATGATCTTGTAAACTTTATCAATGCATTCGATGATCCATATATAGGTGCATCTACTTATATAAATAAAAAACAAAGAGTTTTTATAAAAAAAGCTCAGCTACATGGAGGAGAACTGCCCAATCATCCTTTTATGTCAGGTTTAATTTTTAGATCTGAAAAGGATTGGATAGCTGTATCAACACCGGATCAAAATTCTATAATTATAGAAAAGGTTTTTGATAAAAAAGGTGTTAATATATTAAATAAATTAAAAGAGGGTGATAGATTTTACACAACACCTGAAAAAAAATTTATTTCTCGAAGTACAAGAATTAAATATAAAATAAAAAATTAGTTTTTTTTATTAATTCGTTTAGCAAACACAAAATACCAAGGAAGATGAACAGGTCCAGTAAATACAGTTTTTTTATTTAAAGCAGTAACCATTGTATAACTTCCTCTCGATCTATCTTTCGGCATATCTAATTTTTTTTTAGGATAAAAAGGTATAAATTTTATTTTATATCCATGTTTTAAAAATTGTTTTTTTATTTTTTGTAAAGAAAATATATTAAAATCTCCATCTGGATTTGTATCTTTGTAATCAGTACCAGAATCTCTAATATGAATTAATACATCCAATGGTCCATTATAAAATAAAGAATTAATTGCAATCCATTTAGGTCTTAATTTGCATAACTTATCAATTACAATTTCAGACCTCTTAAATGTACAAAATGTATGAATACATATAATTCCATCAAATTTATTAATTAAGCTTTTTTTTGGTTTTATAATATTATAATTTATAAAATTAATTTTCATATTTTTTTTATTTTTTAAAATTTTTTTTGCATCTTTTATATTTTGTGATCTATAATCACCCCCTATAAAATTTATTAAAGGGTTCATTTTGGAAAAAAAATAAGAATTACTACCTATTCCACAACCAGCATCTAGAACTGTTTTTATATTACTGAAACCTTTGTTTTTTTTGATAAATTTTTCGAATGCTATAGTACTTTCATATACTTTGTTTAATTGAATTAGTTCAGTTTTTTTACTTTTATGCATTATAAAATAATACTATCCTTTATAAATTTTAATTATAAATTTCTTCTTTTTATACTCAAAAAAAGAGGGATAATTTTCATTATCAGAAATTCTTAAAAGATTAATTTGTGATTTAAGAGATTTATTAATATTTAATTTATTACTCCAATAATTTCGTTTTTTATTAAAACTACTTTTTCCAACTTGTTTTTTTTTTAACATTATTGGAAATTTGAGTAAAAATTTTTTAATAATCTTAAGAGTTGCCATTGCTTGTTTTTCTCTAATTTCCTGACTTAGATCTGTCATCTTTAATTTATATTTATCTTTTAAAAATATATCCCCAGAATCAACTTCTTTAATTAATTCGATTAGGGAAATGTCAATTATATTTTTACCTCTGAGCACTTGATTTTGCACAGGTGAAAAACCTTTGTCCCTTGGAAGTTTACTAGAGTGGACAACAATATTTAATTTATTTTTTTTTAAAAATTTTTCTGGTAAAATTTTTGTATAACTAAGAACAAAAACAATATCTTGTTTTTTTATTAAATTATAATTTTTTTGTATTTTAAAAAAAAATTTTCTTGATAAGTTGAATTTAAATTTTTTTAAATATTTTTCAAACCAATTATTTGATTTATCTAATAAGAAAGTTACCCTATATTTTTTTTTTGTTTTAGACATTGGATAAATGAAACTACATTTTTTTACGTCTTAATGTTTTTGCGAATTCTTCACCTTTCTTTAAACCATATTTTACTTTTCCATTAATCTTATCGATATTTTCCAATTCTTTTTTTAATTCTTTCATTTGCTTGGGATTAATTGAGACACTTTTATCAACACAATTGTGTCCTTTTCCCAGATAAAAATGTTTTTCAATAATTGTTGCTCCTAGCATGTATGAGTATATAGATGTTTTTATGTTAGGAGTATGATCTGATAAGCCAATTGGACAATCAAATTTTTTTTTTAAATCAGTGATATTTGATAAATATGAATTTTCTTCAAGATTTGGATAGGAAGATATGCAATGTAAAAGACCTATGGGAGTATTATTATTTTTAAATTTTTTATAGGTACTTTTTATTTCTTTTAGAGATGCCATTCCAGTAGAGACTATAGTGGGTTTTTTTGTTTTTTTTATTTCATTGATAAGGTCAATATTCAATATATCAAAAGATGAAATTTTATATAATTTAACATTGATTTTATTTAAAAAAACAACACTTTCACAATCAAAAGGTGTTGAAAAAAAAACGATTTTTTTTTTGTCACAATATTTTTTTAATTTGTAAAAATCCTCATTAGTAAGCTCACATTTTTTTAAGATATTAAATATAGGACTTTTTCTTTTTACTCTTTTTTCTGCTTTATAAGTTTGAAACTTTATTGCATCAGCGAGACTTTCTTTGGCTTTATCGACCAGAATAAAAGCCTCTCTTAGGTTCCCATTATGATTAATTCCAGCTTCTGCAATAAGAAATTTTGATTTATTTTTTTTACTAAAAATCTGAGTTACCACGCGGTTAAGCCCCCATCTACAATAATATTTTGACCAACTGTATATTTTGTTTCAGAATTAGATAAATAAATTATAGCTGTTAGTAAATCTCTAGGAGTTGCCATTCTACCAATAGGTGTTCTAGCAGAATATTTTTTATTAAACTTTTTTGATATCTTACTTTTATGAGAAATAGTTCCCCCGGGCGAAATACAGTTTATGAAAATATTTTTTTTAACATACATGACACCTAGATATTTAGTCATTTGAATTATTGATGCTTTTGTTGCTCCATATATTTCAGAATTAAATCTGTCCTTTTTTTCATATATTCTAAAATCTGGGCTATTTACACCGTAAATTGAGCCAAAATTAATTATTCTACATGATTTTAAATTTTTTTTGGAATGTAGCTTTACGTAATTCTTTATTACGTTATGTGTACCAACAATATTTACGTTTATAGTTTTTTCTAACTCTTTCTGTGTTCTTTTTTCAAAATGAGTAAAAATTGAAATGGCAGCACAGTTTAAAATGATATCAATTTTAGATTTTTCTTTAATTATCTGCAATATTTTTTTTTGTATAAATTTTTCATTTGTCACACTTCCTGTAAAATGTTTATATTTTTTTGTATTTAGATTTTGTTTTTTACTATCTATTCCATAGACCATAGAACCAGACTCTAAAAAAAAATTACATATTTCTTTTCCAATAATACCATTTGATCCTGTAATAAGAACAGTTTGATTTTTGAAATCAAAAAATTTAGTATTTTTTATATTCATTATAAATTAATTCTATTGCTTTTGGAGTCTTATTACCAGAAAGAATTTTTGATTGGCTTTTAATCATATTGATTCTTTTATTAAAATCATTTAACAAAAATAAATTTTTTGACAAATTTTTATATAAATTTTTATTAAAATTAATATTTATTAAACATTTTTTTTTAACTAATTTTTTGATGTTTTCTTTTTGATGTAGGTACTGTGGAATTGTTATAAGAGGTTTTTTAAGGTTCAAAACATCAAACATTATAAGTCCACCAGCAGTAATTGCTAAATCACATAAAGATAAAGTTTTATAAATATCTTTGTCATCAAAATACACTATTCTTTTGTTTTTATATAAGTTTTTTTTGTATATTGCAGGTAAATACAAAATGTAATTTAGGTTATTATCAATAAAATATTTCATTACTTTCTTCATAATATTTTTATAATCAAAACCCCCAAAAAATAAAAAAATTTTTTTAATTTTTTTATTATAAATTTGTTTTTCTTGTTTTAGAAAAGATGGACAAATTACATACTTAAATCCAACATATTTAATTTTTTTTTTTATCAACATTCTGTAATAAGGAATTTATATACAGTGCATCTTTATGTTCATGTTTAATAGCATCAAGAAAGATAATTTTTTTAAAATTTAGTTTAATCTTATTCAAATACTTCGTATTTTTTGTTCTATATTTATCTATAATCAATAGTTTTGACTTAAATTTTCTTAACAAATTATACTCATCATGATTATTTGCATTTTCTTTAATTAATAAATTTTTAAATTTATTTTTTGATAATATTTTTTTAGCTAACGAAAAATTTTTACCATGTTTAGTTATAAAAATGATTTTACTTTTGGAGATTTTGTATTTTTTAATTAGTAATTTAGCGATTGTAATTGATCTAAATAAATGTCCTGTTCCAATTCTTTTGATGTTACCAGCATCACATCTAAATATTATACTAAACATTTTTAAATTATTTACTGATTAAATTAAACCAAACTTTTTTAAAAACATTAATTAATAACTTTATTTCTTGATCGGAAAACTCATGCATGCAAAGCTCAAGCATAAGAAAATTTTTATCATGTAATTTTTCTGCTACGGGGCATATTCCTTTTTTATAATTAATATCAGATTCATAATTTCCAATTTTCCATGGAAAGCCAAATTTTCCATAAGCTATTTTTTTCTGAAAAATTGGCAATAAATGCAAATTAGTATAACCCTCTGATACACACTCTAACCCTTCTCCTAATAGAGCTTTATATATTTCATTTCTGCTCACATTTAGTAATTTTAAATCAAGGGCTATTGGAAAAACATAGAAAGAATGAGTACAACTTTTTCTAATTTTTGGAAGTCTTATTCCTCTCAAATCTTTAAGGCCTTGTTTTATTTTTTTTGCAATATTATTTCTACTTTTAAATCTTTCTTTTAATATTTTTAATTGTTCAATTCCTATTGCTGCTTCAATTTCTCCCATTCTATAATTTCCACCAACCATATTTATTAAATCTGATTTTTTAATCTTTTTTTTATTCATTGAGCCTATAACGCCCTCAGCATGATTTCTTATCAATCTTAATTTTTTTGCAATGTTTTTATTGTTAGTAACAAGAACCCCTCCCTCACCTGTTTGTATATGTTTATGACAATTAAAACTAAACCCTCCAATATCAGCGAGTGTACCTGATTTTTTATTATGATAATTTGAGTAAATAGCTTGCGCACTATCAGATATAATTTTTAACTTATATTTTTTTGCAATTTTTTTTAATTCAATGATATCTGAAGATTGACCAAATATATCAACAGCCATAATTGCTTTTGTTCTTTTGGTAATTTTTTTTTCAACATCTAGAGGATCAATACAATACGTTTCAGGTTCAATATCTGCAAATACAGGAATACAATTCCATTGTAAAATTGAAGAGGCACATGCACACATTGTCCAAGTTGGTAATATTATTTCATCACCTGGATTTACGTCTAAAGCACCGACCGCACAAGATAACCCAGATGTCCAAGAATTTACAGCAATTGCATGTTTAACTTTAAATAATTTTTTTATTTTATTTTCAAAAGCAATGACTCTTGATCCACCAAAAAAATTATTCCCTTTGTAGTCGGCATTTGAACTAGCTAAAAATTTTGATAAAATTCCACTTTTTAAAACGTTAGTTACGGCATTTTTTTCATTTAACCCTATTGTTTTATATTCACTAAGTTTTGTTTTAATTATTTTGCTACCCCCTTTAATAGCTAATTTATTATTTATTTTTGACATATAATCTCGTTTGTTTTAAGTGCATCTAGTTCATCACATAAAAAGTATCTTTTTTTGTTCAGGTAATTTTTTAATTGTAATACAACATTTTCCTGATTTTTATCAAAATTATTTTTAATTATTTTTAATTTTTTTTTAAGAACAAAATTTTTTTTTATAATATTATCTTTTGATTTATAATTGATTGATATATGTTCTCCTCCATAATCATATCTAATCCGCCCAAGTACTCCAATCATCTCTATTGAAAAATATTCAAAATCTTTTGCATATCCTTGTAAAATATAAGCAATCTGTTTCGAAAAATTTATCTTATAATCATTATTTTCTAAGGAATTTTTTTTTGAAATTTTGTTAATTTTTACAATTTTACCAAACCAAAATTGAAGTAGATTTATTAAATGAGAGCCGTTATGAATAAAGTCTTTTGTGTACCAGCCTGTTATTTTTTTTATTTTAAAAACTGAAATAATTTTTTTTAAATTAATTACTCCCGGATCTGAGATTCTGATATAATTTGTAAAAAGTTTGATTTTGTTTTTTTTACACAAAGATATAATTTTTTTTGCATGTGAAATATTTTTAGATAAAGGTTTTTCACACAATATAATTTTAGGTTTACAATATTTAATTGAATTCTGTATTGAATTTAAATGATCTTGAGTAGGTGTTGAAATAACTACGATATCAATTTTCAAAGTTTTATGTATTTCGCTAATTGATTTGTAAATTTTAACTTTGGTTTTACGTTTCAAATATTTCCTTTTATCGTCATTTTTTTCTACAGAACCTACAATTTTGAAATTTTTATTATTTTTAAAAGCTCTATAATGTGAATAGCAATACTTTGATGAAAGTTTTTCATCGTAACTAAACCCTATGCCACCCATTCCAACTATTAAAACATTATATTTCAAGATATCTCCTTAACTTCGAAATGTTCATTATTTTTTTATAAGGCAAACTAGATTTTTTACCACCTTTGGGTATAGAGCAAAATACTTTTTTTTTTGCAATTAGACCAATAACTAGAGCGGTCGTTTCACAGCCAATTAAATAATTGCTTGAAATAATATCTTTTAATAAATCGGGTTGTGTAGATAATCTTAATTTTAAATTTTTATATTTTTTAAAAATTTTGTTGTATTTTTTTTTATTTTCTGATGGATGTAGTCTAACTCTAATTGAATATGGTATTTTGTCTTTAAAAATAGAAATATATTTTAAAAAATTTTCTAAAGCAGAAAATTCATCATAACCATAATATCTATAGTCATTATAAAAATATTTAGCCTGTGATCTTAAAGGCTCAGTGAGATATAAAATATTTCTTGAATTATATATTTTTTTTTTTATTTTTCTTATTTTAAATGCTAATTTTTTAAAATATGGATTGTCAATTAAATATATTTTAGTTTTTGGAAATATTTTTTTTGCTAATTTTTTAGCATGAATGTCTCCCACTAGGAATTTATTTGGTAAAATCAGTTTTTTATTAGACGTCAGTTTTCTTTTATAATTTGTCCAATGATCTAGAAAGCAAACTGTTTGAATATTGAATTTTTTAGCTTTTTTTAAATATTCAATTTCGTGCTTACTCTTAATGCTTGTTCCAATAATTAATTTTTTAATTTTTGAAAAATTTAAAATTTTATTATTATTTTTGAAATTTTTTAAGTTTTTTTTAAAAATCTTAATTGCAGGCCCCTTAACACAATAAATTAAATTATTTTGTGTCTCACTTTCAACATAGTTACTTACTATTTCTGCTCCGCCAGCATCATGGCATACAACTAAAATCATCTATTTTTACTAATATTTGAGCCTATTCTTTTAATTTTACTATTTATTTTTTTCCAATTTTTTTTTTTATCCAATAATTGAATTATTTCTTCACAAGAAAAATAGGGGTTTTTCTTACCAAAATATTCAATAATCCTTTTAAGTAATATATAATCTTTATTTTCATCAAGCGTTAATCCTAAATGAGGAAAGAAAATTTTTTTTGGAGCAATTACATTAATTGTTTTAAATTTTTGGGGATTTCTCATTAAATATAATCCAACGTGTTCTAATTCTTTAGAATTTTTTGTATTTTTTAAAGTTTTTTTTAATGAATTGGTGTTAAAAATTTGTACATCCATCCCATCTGGATAACTTCTATAGTTACAATTATTTACATATTCAGCTGAATTTTTTTCATAAATATCTAACAACTGTTGAACAATATTTATGTCAATAACTGGACAATCGCTTGTAATTTCAACAATAGTATTAATATTAAATTTTTCAGCTGCACCACATACTCTTTTAACAACATTCTGCTCACTTCCTCTAAAGAAATTAATCTTATTCTTCTTTGCAAAATCAACTAAAATATCGTCATTTTCATTTAAGGTTGTTGCTAAAATGATTTTATTAATTTTTTTAATTTTTTTTATTCTATTTACTAACCAATATAAAATTGGTTTACCAAGAACTGGTAACAAAACTTTATTTGGCAACCTTCTTGAGTTTGTTCTAGCTTCTATAATACAACCAATTTTTTTTTTCATTTTTACTAATAAATTTATTTATTAAAAAATTTATTTAACATTTTTATAATATGTTTTTGTTCTGATTTTTTTAGGCCAGGATATAATGGTAAGCTTAAAATATTGTTACCTATGTAGTTTGCTTTTTTACAAGTTTTATTATTCCAACCAAATAATTTTTTATAGCAAGACATTGATGTCACTGATCTATAATTAACACCCACACCTATACCATTTTCATTTAGATACCTTAATAAATAATCTCTTTTTTTGTTTGTTTTTTTTTTATCTAAAACAATCGTAAATAGATGATGTGCGTTATCAAATTTATAATCATTAGTATTTTGGAAGAAAATAGGTAAGTTTTTTAATCCTTTTTCATAATTTTTGACAATTTTTTTTCTTTCTTTATGCATGAAGTTTATTTTTTTTAATTGTGCTATTCCCAGAGCTGCATTAATGTCAATCATGTTGTACTTTAGACCAACATATTTAATATCATAATGGTCCCATACAGTTCCATTTTTTGGTATTTCACCCTCAGGCATATATCTTTTCCATGCATCTCTACTCATTCCATGTAATCTCATAATCTCAATTTGATTAGCTATTTTTTTTTCATTGCATATAAGCATACCACCTTCACCAGTTGTGATATTTTTGTTTGCATAAAAACTAAAGCATCCTGTATATCCAAAAGTTCCAGTATTTTTATTTTTATAAGTCGTCTCAATTGCATGAGCACAGTCCTCAATTACTTTTAAATTATATTTTTTTGCTAATTTCATGATTGGATCCATATCACAAGGAATACCACCAAAATGAACTAACATGATTGCTTTAGTTTTTTTTGTTATTTTTTTTTCAATAAGTTTTTCATCAATATTGTAAGTATCTTTTCTCACATCAACCAAAACTGGTTTTGCTCCAGCTAAAATTATTGAATTAATTGTTGCAGCAAAAGTAAGTGGAGTTGTAATTACTTCATCATTTTTTTTTAAATTTAATGATAATAACGACAAATGTAGTGCAGCCGTGCATGAGTTTAAAGATTTTGCGAATTTTATCTTTTTATAATTAGAAAAGTTTCTCTCAAATTTTTGTACTATTGGTCCAGTTCCTATCCAATTACTCTTTAAAACATTTTTAACTTTTTTGTCTTCCTCAGAGCCATAATAAGGCTTTCCATACAAGATAAAATTACGAGCTCTCATCATTACTTACAAATTATTAAATTGTTTAAATTATTCAGAAATTAAGTATACATTGACATAATATAAGCACAATGTTTATGTTCAATAATTGAACAATATGATACATATCTGAAAATATGAAAAAGTGTAATAAATGTAATTTGCCTGAGACCTATGAAACCATAGAATTTACAGACAAAGGAACATGTAATATTTGTGAAAATACCTCATTTAAAAAAAAAGAAATCAACTGGGATTCAAGAAAAAAACAATTAGACAAAATTATTGAAAAATATAGAGGAAAATATTCTTATGATTGTATAGTTCCTTTTTCTGGTGGAAAGGATAGCACTTATACTCTTTATTATCTTGTTAAAGAATACAATATTAAGCCTCTAGTAGTAACATTTGATCATGGTTTTATGCGAAAGAATGTTTTGGAAAATTCAGCAAGAACTTTTAAAAAACTTGGAGTAGATGTAATTAAATTTACACCTAATTGGAAAATTGTGATGAAATTAATGGAAGAGTCTTTTGAGAGAAAATCTGATTTTTGTTGGCATTGCCATACAGGAATTCAGTCATATCCACTTAGGGTTGCAGTTCAACAAAAAATTCCATTAGTATTTTGGGGAGAGCCACAGTCAGAAATTACTAACTATTATAGTTATAAGGAGGATGAAATTGAGTATCAAGATGAAGCAAAATTTAATTTAATTATTAATTTGGGTATTACAGCAGAAGATATGTTTAATATGATAAAAGACAAAGTTGAAAAAATTGAGTTAAGAGATCTTTATCCTTATACTTTTCCTAGTAAAGAAGAATTAGAATCTATTGATTATTGCTCGGTTCCTCTTGGAAGCTTTATTCCATGGGATTATACAAAGAATACAGAATTAATTAAAAAAGAATTAGGTTGGAAAGTAGACGAAATTGAGGGAATACCAGAAAAAATTAATCCTAACGGAGAAAAAACAGAATGTTATATGCAGGCGTCTCGTGATTATATTAAATATTTAAAAAGAGGATATAGTAGAGCAACTCAGATGACCTCTTTTCAAGTAAGGAATAATAGAATGACTACTGAAGAGGCAAAAAAAATCATTAGTGAGTATGATGGTTTAAAACCTAAATCACTTGAAATATTACTTGAGTATTTAAAAATTGATGAAAAACAATTTAATAAAATTATATCAAAAATGATTGTGCCACCTAATAAACCTAATTTTGAAACTAATAAATATGCGTCGGAAGCCAAAGATTTTGACGAATGGTATAGAGAAAATAAAAATTGATTGCATTAATTGATTTAGGTATTGGAAACTTATTTTCGTTATTTAATCTTTTTAAACAAATTACAAAAAAAAAGATTATGATAATTGATAAATCAGAGCATTTAACTCAAAATAAAAATGAAATTTCACATCTTATTATTCCCGGAGTGGGCTCGTTTCCAGCAGCTATGGAAAAAATTGGAAGCTCTGATTGGAAAGAAAATATAATTGAATTTAAAAATACAAAAAAACCAATATTAGGTATCTGTTTAGGTATGCAACTTTTTTTCAAACAAAGTGAAGAAAATGGTGTGGTAACCAAGGGACTTGGCTTATTAGATGGAGAAGTAATTAAAATTAAGCCGAAGGATGGTTTAAAACTTCCACATGTTGGATGGAATGATTTAAAAGAACAAAAAAAAGACCCAATCTTAGAAGGTTTAAATTTGAATATAGATTTTTATTTTCTCCATTCTTATAAGTGTGTGCCTGTTGATGAAAAAATTATTGTTTGTAAAACTGATTATAATGAATTATTTGCCTCAATAGTTAGAAAAGAAAATATTATTGGATTTCAATTTCATCCTGAAAAAAGTTCTAAAATTGGACAAAAACTAATAGAAAATTTTTTGAGTATTTAAAATTTTAAGATGTTAAAAAAAAGAGTTATACCTTTAATTTTGCTAAGCAATGATAACATTGTTAAAGGAAAGCAATTTAGAAACCACATTTCAACTGGTAATCCTAGAAGTGCTGTTAAAGTTTATGTATCTCAATATTGTGATGAGATAATGTTTATTGATGTTAATGCAACTATTAATTCAAAAAAAGCATTAATTGAAATTGTAAAAGAAACAAGCGTAAATTGTAATGTACCATTTACTGTGGGGGGTGGTGTTAAAACTTTAGAAGATATAAGAGAGCTACTCCTCTCGGGTGCGGATAAAGTATTGATTACCACACAAGCTGCTCAAGATATAAGATTTATTTCAGAGGCAGCAAATAAATTTGGAACACAATGTATTGTTGCTGGAATTGATTATAAAAGCATAAATAATAATTTTGAAATTTATATTAAAAACGCAACAGTAAAAACTAAATTAGATTTAATTGAATATGCTTTAAATTTAGAGAAAAATGGTGCTGGAGAAATACTTTTAAATTCAATAGATAATGACGGAATGATGAATGGATATGATTTAAAAACTATTGATCGAATAGCTTCAGCTTTGAAAATACCTTTAATAGCTTGTGGTGGAGCAGGAACTTTTAAAGATATTGAGAAATTATTTTTAGAAACATCCGCTTCTGCCGCAGCATGTGCAAGTATATTTAATTTTGGAGATAACAATCCATTTAGACTGCGTTCTTACCTTAAAAATGCGGGAATAGAAGTTAGGAAAGTAAAATAATGATACCAGAAAAATATAAGCTTCTTGTTGCTGACAGTGGTTTATCAAAAGTTTATTTTTTATTTTTTAGTTCAATAATTGTACTTTTTTTAGAAATGCTAGGGATTGGCCTAGTTCCAGTTTTTGCTTTGATAATTATAGATACAGAGGCATCTTTAGAGAAAATATTAAATTTTTTAAATCTTGAGGTAACAATTAATTTAGATAAAAAACAAATAATTTTATTTTCGGGAAT
>MDSZ01248326.1_pt1 | contig 17566 bp, 37 predicted proteins | sample 811201 | NCBI WGS metagenome assembly MDSZ01 (sample SAMN05326647, study PRJNA326480) | marine metagenome | isolation source: seawater | place: Indian Ocean: North | collected 2010
AAAGCTTGCTCTACTTGCATTCTTTTTTGTTCCAACATCTCATTGTAAGATGTATCATCTACTGCTCTAAATTGTACTTTAGAATATCTTTTTGCAAACTCACCTGTAAGAACATTAACAACGTTTGGAATGATAGGATAAAACTTAAGCTCTAGTGCAGAGTCATTCTCTTGAGTTAATACATCCATTAACTCTTTATAGTCATTGTCTGGTTCAACAATATAATCTGATTTATTAATAATACCTTTTGCAAGTTTATAATTCTTAAGAAGTCTTCTTGCATTTAAACGTAAGAACTCTATACCTTGTAGTTCTAACCAATCTAAATTCCAGGCAGCCCAGTCATCAGTTTTTTTAGAAAAAGGTAAAAATTGAGTAGGTTGAGTTAAGCTTGAAAACGTAGGCCCACTTTCTGCTTTTGCCCCATTTTTAAGTTGCATTGCATTTAATACTCTCATTCTTTGATATTTTATTTATAATTCTTAAAACCAGATCTTCTAATTTTCCTTAGTTGACTGCTTTTTCCACGTCCTATATTTTTGAACGGACTATACTTTAATTTACTTATTTTATTTGGATTAACCAAGGAATTAGACTCAGATTCACGTCTTTTAGAGTATCCTCTATTAGATTGTTGGATTTTAGCAAATGCAATCAAAGCTCCAAAGGCAACTAGTCTATCCACGTTTAGTCCTGGATAGTAAGCTAACATTTCTTTTAATAGCATAGGATCTGGTATTCTTTCTACTCCTAAAGTTTGATTCATTACATTACCACTATCATCTAAATCCTCATCAATTACTTCTCTTATAAATTCTATTGCATAAGATATAAGATGGCTTTTAAATAGTGTTCCTGTATTCTTCCAACCATACTCTTGATATACAGTTCTATTAGATCCTAAATCTTTTAAAAATAATATCTGTTGTTTTGGTACAAGATATCTTTGTTTCTTTCTTGCAATCATGTGTTGAATAAATAATGAAATATTATTTTCAACTAACGTCCATGCATTATACCATTCTATCAATAATTCTAATCTCTCATGTGTTTTATTTATATCATCAAACCTACCACACCAAGCTGCTACTATTTTATCTTTTTCTATAAACTGTTCAGTATCACCTGCTTCTGTGGTTCTAATTACTTCTACTGCATTCTTATATACAAATATACTACACAATGAATCTGATGTTGTTGTCTTCCCTTCTGATACAGGGTCAATAGATGCATAGTATGCACCAAATTCTGGTTTCTTACTTGCTGGTCTTTCCCATACTACAATAGTACCTGTCTTATCATGTTGTTTTTTATTTACAGGAAACTCACTAATAGGAAGTTTTTTAGTTCTCTTTGCTATAATACCTTCTTGTTCTCTTTCTAACTCAATAAGCTCATATGGGTATTCTTTTTCTTCTACCTTTTTTAGTTGCTTACTTAGTATACCTTGTGGAAATATAGATGCTTTTCTATATGCAAAAGCTTCTGAAATATTCATTGGTTTCTGAGATATCCTTAACTGATATTGCTCACCATTTAATTCTGACTTCCATCTTTCTCTTTCTTTTATTATTGCTTCTTTTGCTTCTTCTATTTGTGAATTACCAAAAGGATCTATATATGGAGGCATTGACCATTGCTCTGGTATAAATAAACCTGCTTTAGCAATTGTTCCGTCAGCATCCATTAAGTCTGTTTCTACAGCATATATATCATTTGATTCAGGATTTAGTATCATATCCTTTAATGGCTTACACTGATCTAAATCTCCCACAGATCCTGCTGCTATAAACATACCTGTAGTCATCATTCCAGATGACATTGCAGGACGTAAGTATTCATACGTCTCAGCCATTTTAGGAGCAATTCCTGCCTCTTCATGAAAGAAATAAGTACAAGGTCCACCAACTCCAGTTGTAGCGTTCTTTTCAAAGGATCCACCTTGTATTTTAGATTTTAATCCTCTAGCTGTTTTTCTATTACCAACTTTAACTTCTATTTGTTGTTGCCATAATAAAACTTTCTCAGGGTTACTTGGTCTATACCAGGCAGTATGTTCATTTAAAAAAATTTTATATTCTTCTAAAAACTTCCAAGATCCTTTATCATTAATAAAGTCTTTTAGTGATGCACCAATTTTACATGTGCTACCTTCTTCAAACCAGTATGTATTAATTATTTTAGCCATATGAAAGTATGATGATGCTATCTGACGTTTTTTAAGTATAGCAGCATGCTGATTATTTAACTCAGCTAACCATTCATATAATGCCATATGGTATTGTGCATCTCTTACTTTTGCAAACCCATACTTTTTTTCTTCTTTATCAAATATAGGAAGAAAGTTTAACCACATATAATAATCTCTAGTTATATACCAGGTCTTGTCTTTATCAATGTATATAACACCATTTCTACATTTATCTTTTTGATCATTCCAATATGTAGTAAAATCTTTGGATCTAAACGGACTTGTGCAGTATACCCCTTCTTTATTAAATCTTTTAGCTTCTTCATTGAATTTACTAGACATCTCAGTAAACCCATATTCTCCAGGTTCACTAAAGATAGACTCTATAAACTCTCTGAATTCTAGATCATTTTTAAATTCAGTGGTTGTCCATTTATTGTTATCATATGTAGGTATAGTTCTACTCATCTCTAATTATTGCAAATACATCACCAGCTTGAACTAATAAATGTTCTTCTCCTTCATGTTCCATTGGTGTTGGCATTGCATAATCAGCATATTGAACTATATCTCCAACTTTTATTTCTTTAACTTCAGCACCTACTCCTACAACAGTTCCTTTGTATTCTTTCTTTTGTGCTATTTCAGGAATAATAATTCCTCCTGCAGTTTTTGTTGCTTGTTTAGTTTTTTTTAATAATAGTTTATTACCTACCGGTATTACTTTTCTAGCCATATTTGTTGATTTAATTTTTATAATTGGTCATAAGCTAATCCTGCACCACCACGCACAGAGCTTTCTTGTTCTTGCTTCATATCTAAAAATGCACCCTTGTAAGATTGTCTAATTTGCTCAAACTTAGCTGCAGCATTTATCATAGAATTCATGTTACCATCTCTACCATGCTCTATTGCAGTAACCTCCATATACTTAGCCAATCTATCTAACATAGATTTAATACCTACATATGCTCTATATGTTGGTGTTTCATATAATTTTTTACACATGTCCATAGCATATCTTATTGGTCCATCCTCTGGTGATTCTTCTAAATTTATTTCTTCTATAATTATATCTTCCTTTTCATGTTCAGGTAGATTAAAGAATGGATTGATGTCTGGATCAGGACATGTCATATAGAATACATATTGATATACCTGCATATGTGTATCAGGATATTTATCCATTATCTTTTTTAAAAAAGGTAATGCATAACAATGCTCTGTTACTACTAATGTTTGATTCTGTACATCAAATAATCTTACTATCATGATATCTCATTTTTAAATTCTTCATAACCTATTTGTAATACTATAGGTTTCTCTGCACCTTTCATTAATACTTCAGTATAGTCATCTTGGAAAGCCTCTCTTCCATAATGAAAGTACTGTTTAAAGTATGCTACATCATTAAGATCTAAAGTTACCTTGGTCATATAGAACTGAAAATCAGTTGGTATTTTTGATGTTGATGATTGTATTGGTACAGCTGCTGTAAATTCTTTTAATTTCATTGGTTATCTTTTTTCCACATCATCAATGATCTTACTTCATCTTTTAGATATGGTAGTTCATACATTTTTATTTCTTCTAATACTGGTTCTCCATCAATATGTTCATTAATGGGATATCCATTTTTATCTTCTCCTATTTGTTTAAACTTAACATGTTGAATAACTAGTTTACCTATCTTAAGTTTAGGGTTATGCTTTTTAATAATATACGCATAAATACTGAGTTGTAAGTTATAATGATTTAAATTACAATCATCTAAATGATTTACAGGTCTAAACATTTTATTTGTTATACCTTCCCAATTAGTAAATCCTTTTTCTTTTATTTCTTTATTTGTCTTATAATCTGTAATATTTATGTACCCATTTACTATCTCTACTAAATCAGCTTGACCACATATACCTACAGATTTTAAATATACTAAATGTTCAGGATATACTCCTTCTTCTAGTTTTTGTTTGGGTGCTATCTTTATGCCATTGTTATCTACTATAGGTTTTATTATAGGTACTTCTGTACCATATCTCTCTATAGTTTTAAATTCCATCATATCAGCTTCTCTTTGATTATGATAAAAATTACCTAGGTTAATAGCTCTTTGTGTTTCACCATCCCAAGCAGCTATAATATCTTTTGGTGACATACCATACCACTTAGATCTTTTGTTCTTAGATGATTTCTTAGCCTGACCATCTCTGTCAAACTTTGGTTTAAATTTACCTACAAGACCTGTTACACTTGTCCAAGTTATATTATCTTGGTCAATGCTCTCATAAACATGTCCTTCTTCTTTAAATACTACTGCCATTACATTCAGTTATTAAATTGTGTGTATCTGTTGTACACCATACTACAACTAATTCAGCTGTAATATCTGTATTATCATTTATTAATTCTTTACTGTGCATTTTCTTCTATTTGTTGGTTTATTTTTATTTCTGTTTCCTCATCAACATAAGCTTTCCAAAAACCTTTTGGACACTCAGATGATAAAGATCTAACTTTAAAAGCTAAACTACAACCACAATCTGAACAACATGGTTGAGTTCCTGGAGCTAAACAATCTTTACCAAATGCATCAAACAGTGAGCAACTTACACACACTTGAAACCTGTCTGTTGCTACAGCTTCAACATGCTCTTTTTTAAAAACATTGTTAGATAATCCTTCTGCAATCTGATCAAGATTTTTAAATGCACCTAATAATTGTTTTATTTTACTTGCCATTTTTGTTTTTCTTAAACTCCTTTTTAGCTTTTATATTATCTTCTATCTCTAGCATAGCCTTTTCCATTTGCTCTATATTACGGTTTATATCTTCACTTTTAGCAAAACCATTATATGTTCTTTTAGCAATGTTACCTAACATACTTTTATTTTTTTTAATAGCTTTTTCTAATTTAGATTTTCTTAAAACAAATGTTCCTAGACCATCTACTTGAACTCTAGGATATTCTAAATTAGATAACTTATTTCTAAGCTTTGCATAATAAAAAGAAATAAAATCATCTACAACAGATTGATGGACACCCACCTCTTCTGCTATACCTTCTTTAAATACCTTATGCTTCTTGGGATTCATTACCTAATATTTTATAATCTAGTAATACTAACCCTTCTGCTTGTACATTAATATCAGAACTAATAGAAATAGTCTTTTTATTTGTACCATTTTTTATAACTAATCCTTTCTTAGCAGCTTTTGTAATAGCATTACGTGCTGATTGTGGACTCTTAAAGATATCTTTACTAACTAATTCTATACAAAACTTAGTTAATTCTATTCCATTTCTTTTAGAAAGTTCCATCAAAAATTTAAGATCAGAATTACTTATAATTATTTCTTTGAAAAAACAATAAGATAAAATTTGGTACATGATGCATTTATCCATACCAACTTTTAATTTTAAATCTACTTTCTTAACTAATGCCATACTATAAACTCATTATTAAATCCACTAATCCTGGATGCGGATAGCAATCCATCTTATCATTTCTAACATTAGTATGTGTAAGTAAACCTTGTACTTTACCTTGACATGCCTCTTCTTGATATCCAAAACCTTTTGTAGGACCATACTTCTTGATATACTGTTTTAATCCTATTCTAACATCTATCTCATCTCTTTCTCCTACCCATCTAATCCACTTATCAATCTCTTTGAGTTGTTTATCAGAATAGTTATGCCAATATAATCTACCTTTGAATGCTTCAGGTAACTCACATACTTGATCAGCATGACAAGTAGATCCAACATAAGTTTTTCTGTTATTATCTAGATAACCCATATTGCATATTTCTATACCTACAGAATTTCTATTCATTATACCTGATTTAGTTTTACCTAAATGCCAGCCTTGATTTCCTTCTGGAAAAGCTTGTACCATTACACCATCATATTCATCACTATTGTTTCTATGATTTTGTCCACCAAGTATAAATTCTGTAGCAACTCTACCTCTTGTATCTCTACCCCACATATCTACACAAGCATATGGATTTGCATTACCTGCTGTATGGTGTAAAAATATCCATTTATTATCTACCGGATTACTTTTATTTCTTTTAACATATTCACCATCAGGTAAATAATATTTGTGTATTATCTGATCATAAGGGGTGTTAAAATATTGACTAGATAAATCATTATCTTCATCAATGGCATCCATTTGTCTTGTTCCAAAGTTTAACATCAATGACCAAGTTTCAGATCCAACAATACCATCAGGAGTTAATCCATTTGTAAGTTGAAATCTAATAACATGCTTCTCAGTTATTGGTCCAAAATCTCCATCTGGTGTTAATCCTAATTTTTGTTGAACCTTCATTACATCAGGATTCTTATCACCTCTTTTTAAAATTCTCATTTATTCTACTTTACTTGCAGCATTTTCCATTGCTTCTTTAAAAGCTTTTGCTTCATCAGAATTTGGGCTGACATTATTATTTCCTTCTTTTTGGGCTGCAAATGCTTGTGCTAAATACATTTGAGCTTGCATTCTCTTTGCTCTAGACTCTTCAATATCACATAGTAATGCTTCATACTCTGCTTGAACAGTTAAATGTGGTATGTTGTCTTTGTAGAAGTTAGTAATCTCTTCTCTACGTTGAGCCATTTCTTCTTTAGAAAGTTCTTTTTGATTAGGATCTACGTTAGGATCCAGCTTGATAGTCTTGTTTGCCATTTTAAATTGGTTTTTTAAATTAATACTATTTACAAACATACATAAATAGTTTAAATAAAAAAAGTTTAAGACTAAAATATTTATTTAAATTTATATAAACTGTATTTGAGAGTGATTTCTTCACCCATTTCTATTTTACGGAGAGTTTTTAGTTTCTTGTATGTAAAATCTACATCATCTTCTACTAATTCACAGTTTGGTTTCTCATGATGATTTATAAATCCTCCTAGTGGAGTACGTATGTAATCATGTTGAAACTCAGGATCATAGACATGAGTGATTCCCATATCTATTCCTGCAGGTATGTCTTCTTTTGCAAAGATCCCAGCACCATGTATATCTGAAGGACCTATTGTAAGATAGTCTGGTAATGGTTTATAGGGTTTGTTTTCCATAGGGCTTTGTTTTTTGTTTAAACTGCTCCCAAGTTTGTATTTGATCTTTGTGAGATCTGTTTCTATTATACTGATCTATGTACCATTGTTTATCTCTTTCCATATATGTATCATCATCTATAAGAGGTGCATGCTTTATCTCATGAGCAATCCATACCCAGAGTAATATAAATACAACAATAACCCCTACCATTTTACTTTGTGTGACCAGTATCTTGCTGAAAGTTTAGAAGGACTTGAATCTTGTGCATTATGTCTAGCATAATATGATTTCTTTCTAGCTTTATCTTTTGCTGATTTAGGATTCTTACCAGCTCCTCTTACGCCTTGTTGTCCAAAACGTATTGTTTTTATTTTATCCCCTACTTTTGCTACTACAACATGAGATTTAGTAGGGTGACTTGGAGTACGCTTTGGTTTATTATAACCAGAAACGCCTGCTCTTGCTAATCTTGGATCTTTTTTCTTTGCCATAATTTATTATTTTAAGAATCTGTACATAAATCTGCACAATCAATTGCATTTACCCAACCTTGTAACGTACTTAATGTTTCTGTTGTGTATAACGGAAAGCCTTGACCTTCATAATATATAGCACGAACATTAGGTACTTTTGCATTGGTTACAAAATCTATAACTTCACCAACTGCAGTAATTCTATTCTTATCAATTGTTAATGCATAAGTAACAGTCCATGTTGAGGTTCTATTACCTTCATCATCAATAGTAACTGTATTGATAATACCTGTTATATTTGTCCAGTCAGTTTGATATATAGGTATTCTTGCCATTTACTATCCTACTTTTGACCATCCACCACTGCCACCAAAGACTCCAAAGCCTTCACCAACGCCAGCAGCAAATGCATTACCACTAGATCCCCAAGATACTTGAGTACCTCCACCATCAGCACTTATGAAAGATACTTCAAAAGTAGTTGCTTTGGTTAATACATCTAAATCTCCATAAGTAAGTATACCTTCTCCAGAGATATCTCCAACACCTAATCCTCCTGCACCACCTTCATATTTCCACTCTTGTCCTGACGGGTCATTAAACATTACAGTTACATGAGAATAAAATAAAAATGAAATAATATCTATTTGACATTGTAATGAAGGAGCATTCTCATATTCCACTGGAATTGGTGGAAAGTCTAACTTGTAGAATTGTCTATCTTCTGGATTAGTAAATGTATTATCTGGATTTATACCTCTATGGGCAAACCACTTCCTTGCTTTTTCTCTTTTATTCATCTTATTTCTTTTTTTTCTTAGCTCCAGTTCTGTTCTTACCTTTATGTAAGCCATGACTAGCATGCTGTTTACCTTTTCTTGTTGCTGCTCTCTTCTTTGCATTCGCTGCAGCTAGCTTCTTTCTACCTTTCTTAGTTCCTTTTAGCTTAGATATAGTTTTAGCAGGAGCATATACTTCACCTGTCTCAGAACTTTTTTTGCCTGAAGGAGTTCTCCATTTTTGTTTAGTCCATCTATCTAGACTCTTTTGCTGCTTTGTTTTTGCCATTCGTATAAATCCATTATCTTGTTGTAAAAGTGTGTAAACTAAATAATACTAAAGAAGAAAATAATATACCCATTATTGCATGATCTGTTTTTGTTACTTTTGCTTCTTCACAACATTTATCTCTTTCCCATGACGGTTTAGATACGCCACAAGAACTTAGTAACAAACATACAAAAAATATTATTATCTTTTTACGCATTATTTTTTATGTACTTTTTGTATTGCAAAATTAAATGCTAAACTTGCTCCTTTGTGTGGAACAAACTTACCTTTATGTTTCATTAATTTAGGAGCTCCTTTACCGTCTTTCATCCAGTGATATCCTTTTGGTGCTTTTACTTTCATTTCTTTTTACCTTTATAACCTCCACCAGCAGCTTTATACTTTTTAGCTAACATCTGAGCTTTACGTGCTGACCACTGACCCGGTCTACCACCTTTGCTTCCAGCTTTGATTTGATTAAACAATCTTTTACGCATTCCCGGTTTAGTATAGTTACCTGAACTATTTACGGTACTTTTCTTTTTTCCTGATTTTTTTAGTGCCATTAGTCTATTATTTGCGGATACGCTTTATCCATTAATTTTTGCAACTTAGCACATTTCTCATATTCCTCAAGATCTATGTAGTGATAAATCATATTCTCTAACTGCTCTTTGGTTGGACCTTCTACTGGATCATAGGCCATTACTGCTTCATGCCCGGTGTCAAACTTCTTAGAGAGAAGATCCTCAAAGGTAATTTGATTAGTTAAAACCAAATAAGAATTATTATATGCAGTCTCAAGAATAATAGCATCAAGTTGCATTTGTTCTATTTCACTTAGTCCAGAATCATGTTCTGGCTCATTTTCCCAGTTTGACATCTTTAATTTTTTAGTTATTTACAATCCATCTATACAAACAATATACTAAAATTTGGAGTTCCAAAAAAATAAATTCAGCCCAACCTTCCCCCCACCTGATTAAAAAAATTTTCCAGCCCCCCAAAAAATTGTGTATTTAGCGTGCTAATAACCTCCTACAGATTTGCTCCCCAGCTTTTGTTTGTGGTTGGGGAACCCCCCGTAATAATCCACAAAACCATTTAAAAATTATAACAATGGCTTATTTACACAAAATCAACAAAGGTACACGTGCAGACGGCACACAGTACAAAACAATTATTGTTTCAGACAAACCTGCAGGAACTTCTCAAATTAAATTAGGTTCTCAAATGGTAAACATTGGAAATAATAGTAATGCACGCTACGGAATCTATAGCCCCAAAACAGCTGAAGGATTACCAATGAATGCAGACAATCCATTTTGGTCAACGTTTGAGAAAGAATTCAAACAAGGTGATGAGATACCTGCACTAACTGTAGGTGACACTAACTTTGTAAGGAGTGACGGTGAGGTAATGGAGAACCTGTTCTACTGTAAAGCGTAGAGCTAAAGAGTGAGTAGCTGGCTTAGGTCAGCTCTTGCTTGCACTCTGGCCATACTTACACGTTACTGCAGCAATACTTACACACATCCTACAGTTTTCTCTCTTTCTTTCCTACTTTTTGCTCCCAATCTATTATTTGTATGCAATTAGTAATAAAAAAAGAAAAAAACTTATTAATGTGTGTCACATTGTGAGAGTTAGGTCCATATACCCACTAATTACCACTTTTACACACACATAAAAAGTTCTCACAACTAATAATATAAACATAGCTAACACTACTATAACTAGTGGTAATGACTCAACAATACCAATAAGGCCACAGGTTATAGGTTAGCTTGTCTCTTCCTCTATAGGATAATAGACATAGTACCCGCAATATTGCACAATCACTTAATATATAATCAAATGAACATTTCACCATTAAAGGTGCTTAGGTCATCAGCTGGTTATTACATAGGTCGTACTCAAAATGGTATGCCTTATGACAGACAATCACGTTACCATAGCACCAGACAAGGAGCAGAACACACACTTAAAGTAATCAAACATAATCAAGACATAGGATACATATCGTATGCTATATCTTATAACACTTAATAATCATGAGAAGAATAATAATCCTTATGGTCTTTCTATTTATAGCAGGACCCGTAATCCAGTCTTGTGGATCATCAAGATCGTGCAAGACATCCAAGATGAAACAGTCTAAAATGAAATGCTGGAACGCTAATAAGCAGAAATACACAAGATGCTAATGGATCCAGATAGACTAGAAACATTATTACATTATTTAGCAGAAGAAAGAGCACATCTCTATTTCGGGGATGATGCTCTTCAATTCAACAGATATACAGGAGAACTTGAGTTCACTGATGAAGCATTGGCATACATCAAGAAAGAGATGGAGATGCTTGAATTAACATTCTTTCAGTTTGGTATTGTCCCTAAAGAATCTTTATGGGGCAGAATCAAAAACCTATTTAAATAACTATTACCATTAATAGACTAACAACACCAGTAATTATATTTATATAAATACTATTGTAGTTAGGCCTTGAAGATTGATTGTGGTTAGAGTGGTAACCCTTGATATGGCACCAGTAGATTTTTTTTTAGAATTACATCTTTCATAAATTGTTTAGTTTATCTACTGGTGTCCTCTATCTCTTAATAATAATTAACATGAATAATAAATTGAATATTGCAGAAGAAGTTCTCAATAAGCTTATTACTAATGTGTTCAACATACAGTGTGAGCACAACAGTGAACATATAAAAGAAATCATACTTAGCAAACTACCAGATCATAGTAAAGAATTAATATTACATCTTGCTTGTGTAGGTAAGAAGTATGAACCAGTATTCCCAGGAGACTATGTCAAAGTTAAGCCACCAGATTGGCATAAAGGAGACAAAGATGGTTTTGAATGGGATGTACTTACTGATATGAATCTGAATCCAGGAGGAGGATATGTATTTGGTAAGGTAATTAAGGATGCATCATATAAGAATCAAGAAAGCTATGACCCATTTTATCAACGGATCACAGTTGAACTGATGTATCATGATAAAGAAAGGCAATACAAAGGCGTAGAACATGACTTTGCACCTGTAGATTTAATCAAAGTACGTGAAGAAGACATCAAGTATTTTGATATAGTACATGAGTTAGATGCCTAAGTTATCAAGAGCACTGATTGTTAGTGAGTATCATAAGCAATCCAAGGACCCTAAAACAAAAGGGAACTTTGGTAAGTATATGAATGACAAGTACTCATTAAGAAATCTTGATCTTGCAGCAGAGACTGATGATAATATGTCATTGCTGAGAATACTAAAAGATCATGCACAAGATTAAAAACAATAGGTTTGGGATAGTTATGCATCAAGTAATGACTGATCCAAGCCTTACTATACAAGCAAAAGGACTATATAGTTTATTGTCCTGTTATGCTGATAAAGATAGAGAATGTTTTCCTTCACTATCAACGTTAGCAGACACTCTAAATGTAACTCCTGATACAGTTAGTAGGTACATTAGAGAGTTAAAAGCACATAATTATATTAAAAGAGTAGGTAGAAAGCTAATAATAATTTAGACGTTAGCTATTATACTGCTATTTATTTTTGAATTCAGATTAATAAATCTAATTATTATTCAGCCAGAACGGTTTAGTTTTTATAGCTTTGTTAGACACATTCTAACAGATGATTATACAATTACCCAACGGCAGAATAATAGAATGCTCACTAGAGCAGTACTTAGCATTGTCAGATGATGAGTATAATGACCTTAATGGTCTGAGTTCAGCATATACTAAAGATGTGGGTAATCCGTTTTATAACAGTAGCATTAATAGAACACAACCACCAGAGATTGCAATAGAATTCATAGAAGAATTTGAGCCAGCTTTGGATGAGATTAATGCTTTTGAAAAACTTGATGACCCGTATTTCCATTCAGATGATATTTAATCATCAATAAAATCAATTATTAATTTATAAATTTTTTAAAAATGCAAGTAATCATTAACGCAGATGAGATGGGTAATGTTATCCGTCAATCAGAAAACAACTCAGAGTATGGATTTGTTAGAGTAACACAAAAGAGAGTAGTGTTTGGTAACAATGGCTGGTTAAGAGCTACAAACTTATCATCACTAATCCCAGGTAAAGTAGAAGACTTACAGTCTATGAACTGGAAAGCAAACCAAGCACTAAATGGTAAGATTGTAATTAAGGAGAGCTTAGAGCCATTCAACTCTAATAATCCTGACAGAGACCTTAAATATGCAGGGGATACAGGTATTGTATGCTGTGTAGATGGTCAACCTATTTATAGGAAAACAATGTTTACCGCTGATACTACAGCTGAAGATACACTAATAGCACACACTAATGGTCAAGACATTAGAGAAGCTAATGGTTTAGTTACTGAAGCTAAGATAGTACAGAATGCTACACCAGAGGAGGCATTTGACACAGTTGATAACCAAGAGGTTGATGAAGTAAATGAAGAGGATGAAATAAAAGCTGAGGCTGAAGAAGTCCTTGAAGAAGAAACGTTTGAATTATAAGCCAGACGTTATAATTAGATAGGGGTCCTGGTTCTGCCAGGATCTCTAATCTATAAATCATTTACTAAATCAATCACTTAAACCACTTAATCATGTTATCACTAGATCAAATATCAAAACTAAAATTACAACACAGAAAAGAACGCTATCAATACTATGGAATATTGGAGGAGTATCAATTACATCCACCATCTATAGTAAATTCATTAGATTATTCTAAGTTAAATCCTTATCAACATTTTTTGTTTAAACGTGTACTACACGGACTCAAGGTTTATAAACCTGAAGAAGTTAAGAAGTTACACTGGGACAAAAGACGTAGGATAACAAAGGTTTGGAAACGTGCACAAAGAGAGATCAATGCATGGAAGCAAACTATTTGTAACAAGAGAATAAATGCTTATCTTAGTAAAACATTTAAGAGCAAGATTATAGATTATATAGTATCTATACCAGCAGAAGAAGTACTTGAAGACTATCATAACACTATGACATTCAAGGACTTAGGGATTACATATGAAGATGTTATACTAAAATTTATGTCACTAGGTTTATTACCAAGAAACTTTTTTACATTAAGAGCAAATGGGAATTAGAAACTTTTCTAAAAAAATGCAGAAAGCAAATACGGCTTACAAGAAATTACGTGGGCCGTATTTACTTGAGCATCCAATATGTCATGCAAAAATCCACAACTGTACAATACACGCTACAGATGTACACCACAAAAAAGGTAGAGGTGTACACTATTTAGATGTAAATACATGGTTACCTGTATGTAGGAACTGCCACATGTGGATAGAAGAAAATACAGTACACGCAATAGAACTAGGTTTCTCAATGCCTAGAACTTATGAACAAGAATCAGATGAATAATAGAGAAATAGTCCAAGCAGATGCATTGTCTATAGCAGTGCAACACAAAAGATGTGGTCTAGGGATATCAATGGGTGTTGGTAAAACACGTATTGCAATAGAACACTTAAAGAAAAATTACAATCCCTTTATAAAAGCATTAGTAGTGATACCAAAGAACTCAGTTATGCAGTCTTGGTATGATGAACTAGATAAAATAAATGATACAGTATTAAAAGATCATATTACATTTACTACTTATTTATCACTTAAGAAACGTAATCCAAATGATTATGATATAGTATATTTAGATGAGTGTCATTCTTTATTACCAGGTCATGAGATATTCTTATCACAGTTTCAAGGTAAGATACTGGGACTAACCGGTACACCACCAAGAGATAGAACATCAGAAAAAGGTAAGATGGTACAGAAGTATTGTCCTATAAGATATTTATTTGATGTAGATAAGGCCACTGACTCTAAAATATTAAATGATTATCAAATAATTATACATGAGCTAGAGCTATCTAAACTACCAACATTAAAGAAAAAGAATAAGAATGGTGGACATTGGTGGACAACAGAGGCTAAAGACTATGAATACGTTACAGGAAGATGCAGAGATGCACAGACTCCAAAGCAACAGCAGTTTGCTAGAATCATGAGAATGAGAGCACTGATGGAATATAATACCAAAGAGATATACACTAAATCATTATTAAGTAATATGAATGACAAGTGTATTATATTTGCTAATACCCAGAAACAAGCTGATAGAGTATGTAAGTTTAGCTACCACTCTACAAACAAAAAGTCAGAAGATAATCTAGAACTTTTTAAAGATGGTAGAATACATCAGCTATCTTGTGTCTTACAGTTATCAGAAGGTGTAACAATACCTAATTTAAAACAAGGTATTATTATGCATGCATATGGTAATGAGAAAAAGACAGCTCAAAGGATAGGCCGTTTACTTAGGCTGAATCCATCAGAGCGTGCAACATGTCATATATTATGTTATAAAGGCACACAAGATGCAACATGGGTTAAGTCTGCACTGAAAGGATTTGATCAAAATAAAATTAAATATTATAACCCTTTAAATAGATAACTATGGGAAGAATGAAAGAAATATACATGAAAATGGTAGAAGAAGAATACCAAGGAGATCATGATGCATACATTCAAGATTTAGCTAGAGTCAAGATTGAAGAAGTCATTGAAGAAAGTTATGATGTTGTTGTGGATAAGGTATGTCCAAATTGTTTTGAGAGATCAAAGCTTCATAGTATGGTACAAAGAGGCACAGAAGTTGAGTGTCTTGATTGTGGTCAGGAGTTTGATGAAGTTGAACCAGGTGTTTTAAGATTTAAATAATGGAGACAATAGAATGGACACATGATGATGTGGAATTAGAAATAGATTATATATATACACCAGGAGAGCCATCAGTAGATTATTATCCAGATGGCAGTGGGTATCCTGGTTCACCTCCGGTTGTAGATATACAACATATATGGGCACCACTTAAAGATAGAAGTGGGCATCTAATTAATGTAGATGTTAAGGATATAATAGAAGAAAGTTTAGATATAGACAGACTGGAGGAAGAAATACTTGAATTAAAAGACCTATGAAACATTTTACAAACAACGGAAAAGAATATATTAAATATCCAAATAATAAAAATCATATGGAAGCAAATAAGATTGAGGAAGATATCAAATACAGACAAGGAAGAAGAAAAGAACAGGTAGAAGGTCATGCTATAATGGCACTGATCAGTATAGCTGGTATAATTGTAATGCTTGTCATAATGAGTTGGCTAGCATCATGAAGGATCAACTATTTGTAGAAGCACGTGTCAAGGATGGAGAGTTACACTTTCCAATCAAGGCATTTGAGATAAAATTCAAAAACTTTTTAAAAGATCAGTCTGAGAGTGCTAGGCTGGATATATTTATTGGTGTCAATGATGGTAAGGGTAGTAACCCACAGTTAGCAAGAATACATGCTATGATCAGAGAGATAGCCAATGAGATAGGTCATACGTTTGAAGAAGTAAAGCTTCAGGTAAAACGTAGAGCAGGCCTATGTTTTATGAGAAACAATGTAGAATACTGTAAATCTTTTGCTAAGTGTGATAAGGAAGAGTTAAATCTTGCAATTCAAGCAGCAATGGAAATAGGAGACTTTGGTGGTATGCAGTTAAGATAAAAAGACTGCATACACTTTAGCTTCTCTTTTAGGACTAAGCTTAATTGTATTTATTAATCTCTTTTCTTTAACTACTGGTTCTTGTACCTCATCTTTAGATAGGTACTTAGGATTTTTACTATTCAGTTTCCTCTTCTTTGGCATCAGGTAAATGTGTATTAATTTTGTTTGCTAGTATATTTAAAGACTCATCAAGTGAACCGGCTTTCTTAGCCTCTTCAGCATACTTTTTAAGAGTCTCATTATCTACAGGCAGATCAGTTAGTATTTCTAAATCCTGATCTTTAGCAAATGATTTAAATAAATGTGTTAATGAGAATATAGTATATATCTCATGCTCAATTGGTGTCATGGCAGCATCTTCACCAGTTATCTTACCGTCTACAATACCGTGGAACTTAGTAAGTAAAGCACCAAGATCTTCAGGTTTTTCATAGAACTCACTTACATATCTATAGTATACATTCTGTAAACCAGGAATAAATGCTGTAGATACTACAATATCTTTGATAACCTTTGTGTAGTCATAACTAACAATTTGTTTATGTTCTGCCATAATTTTAGATTTTAAATACAAATGTAATAATAATATATGAAAAAACTAGACATAGATATAAATAATCTCAGAGAAAAATTAATTGAGAAGATAGAACCATCAGGGTGGGAACCAGCATTATCACCTTTTATAAATGGATTAAGCTTTGATATGATCATGAATAGCTTGGTATCACTTGTAGAATCAGGTAGAAGGTTTACACCAAAGTTTAAAGACGTAATGAATGCTTTTGTAGAGTGTCCATATGATGATCTTAAAGTTATTGTTATTGGACAAGACCCATACCCACAGTTAGGAGTTGCTGACGGAATAGCTTTTAGTTGTAGTAACAAAGGTAAAGCAGAGAAATCCCTGCAATACATACTAAAGCAAACTATAGGTGATTATACTAAAACAGGTAGAGCTATATATACACCAGAAGAATGTGACTTAAGACGTTGGGCTAACCAGGGCGTGCTGTTACTTAATACAGCATTTACATGTGAGGTCAACAAGATAGGATCACATTATAACTTATGGAAACCATATGCAGAGTATTTGTTTGACTTAATAAATAAACATAAAAAAGATCTGCCAGTTATAATGATGGGTAGAAAAGCAGAAGAATGGGAAA
>MDSZ01082133.1_pt1 | contig 17564 bp, 15 predicted proteins | sample 811201 | NCBI WGS metagenome assembly MDSZ01 (sample SAMN05326647, study PRJNA326480) | marine metagenome | isolation source: seawater | place: Indian Ocean: North | collected 2010
AGAAGAAGAAGAAGAAGAAGAAGAAGAAGAAGAAGAAGAAGACGTCGCGGACGATGATGATGATGATGAGCGTTTTGTTGAATCCCCGAGAAGAAGAAAAATATATATCCGACGACACAAACGACGCAAACAAGACGATGACACGGAAAAAGAGCTTTGGCAACTGACAAAAGCTGACGATGATGATGATGACGATGAAATTGACAATGACGACGGACGCAAATCGAAAAAAAAAAAAAGGGTCCACGCGTCGTACCTGCGCGCGCGCGAACGAGACGTGCATGGCGTGTGTCTTTTCGTCTCTCTTTCTCTGCTCGTCGTCCTCGTAAAAAAAAACGAACTACTGGGGGATGTGTTATTCGTATTACATATATCGACGCGTGTACGAAATGAAGACTTTTCTCTTCTTTTTTGGGGTCCTTCTTTTTTCTTCTGATGAAAAAACCCTCCTCTTACTACTACTCACACGCGACTTTGTTGAACTCCTTCGTGATGAGAGAATAATAATACTAAGGAAAAAGCAAAGAGCACCCTTTTTTTTGGACCCAAAAATTTTGTTGTTGTATCGCAGAAGAAGAAGAAGAAGAAGACGAAGAAGACGAAGAAGAAGAAGAAGACGAAGGAGACACAACAACGACGACGACGCGGGGGGCGCGCGCGAGAAAAACGGGCAAAAAAAAAGGATGAGGACGACGACGACGGCGTGTACGACGCGAGCGTCCGTGGGGACTTCTACGTGGCGCGCGAGGACGACAAAAAAAACTTTGAGGAAAACACAAAGAATTTCTTTGCGGGACGTTGGCTTCGCGAGGAAGGTCGTCGTCGCGAACGGAGTGGAAGAAGACGCGATGGACGCGTACAACAACGCCTCTCCGGTGCCACCAAACGTGGCCCCGGAGGAGTTCGAACGGTTTTACCAACTCATCTCCTGCGAAACGACGGAGGAAGTCATCGCCAAAGCCGAGGAGTTTGGAAAACAAGGTTTGCTCACTGAAGGCGTCGTCGCGGCGTCGCACGCGATGTTGGAAGAATCGAAGAAAAGAAAGGACGACGAACGAGTCATCGCGAGTTTACAAGGCGTTTTGAATTTTCTCGTGCAGTTGTATCAAAAGTACAACGCGCCACCGACGTTAGGGGTGATTGATAACATCGTGAGAGAGTGGCAAATCATGGCGGAGAAGGGCGAAACGACGGACGAAAAGATGAAGGAAGTCGTTCGAAGAGTGGCAAAGGAAGGAAACGTAGAGTTGGCAGAATTAGCTGGCGCCGTGGACGGGTTTAAAGCGAGCATGGACGAACAAGATGCGCAATTTGAGCAACAAGAGGCGGAGTTGAGAAGTCGACCTGAAGGCGTCGCGCCGGAAGTGGAGGAAGAGTTGACGCAGATGCGAACGATGCGAATGGCGGCGAAAGAACAAATGGTTTTAGTTGGGAAGATGGTCAAAGAGATCGCGTCGTAGTACTCGTTTCACGAGAGAGAAAGAGAGAGTAGAGAGTAGTTTTAGAATCCATCTAGCGTGTCGTTTTTGTTTGTTGTTATGTAAAAACCACCAATACATACGTACAGTAGTACGAGAACTCGATAAATTTTTGCGACGCTTTTGAGAGATTTTGTTTTCCAAGAGAGGAGCTTTTGATGAATCATCATCAAAAGAGAAAGAGCAAAAAATACGCGATATAAAAATCGCGCGCGCAAAGCGTTCTCCCCGTTCGAAACAATAATGGCGAGCATCGTGACGACGCCGAGGAAGAAAACGAAACTGAAGAAAACGCCACAGCTGACCGCCGGGGAGATCGAGCAAACTCGGATTCAGTTTCAACACGACGACGAGTTATTGCACACGGTAAAAAACACTACTTTTTTTTCACGAGGTTTTCTTACATATCTGAACTCTTTTTTATGTTGCAGGTATACGCGGTTGAGATCCTTCGCGACGTGGCGCACACGTTAAAAAGGAACGGAGAAAGTTTCATACGCCATCAAAGATTGGCTTCCACGAAAAGCGAAAAGTTTGCGTCGGAGCTGCAATCGATATCGAACCGAGCGAATAGCAGTGGGATCGATATCAAAAACATCGAAAAGAACAAGAAAAATTTCGATTTGTTGAACGATGTCTTACACATCAACGGGTTCTTAAACGCGGTATCGTACTCTCTGAACGAAACGTGTAAAGAGTATGGAGAATTTCTCGATAAGTTCGAGCACACGTTGGCGGACGTGGTCGCGAAGATGGAGTTGAGTTTTGCGAGAAAATTAAGAGGCGCATTCGACGAGCACGAAAAGGTTTTCAATCAACTCTCGCCGTGTCGAGAGAAACTGGCTAAACTTCGTCAACTTCCCAATGAGAAACAAGAGTCGCCCGGGAAAGCGAAAGAAATCGATCGGTACGAGATTTTGGAGAATAAAAGGGAGTCACAATTGAAAGGAACGACGTCAATGTTGTTGGAGCGATGCAAGTGTTTTCTCTGTGAAAACGAGCCGAGAGTGCGCATGGCCATCTTCTCGTACAAAGTCGCCGAGTACGACACGTACGTAAAAATGGCCGAATCTATTAAGAAAATCGCGAGCGAACGCGAAGACGGCATCGAAGAGTTAAAGAAAATGGTCGAGGAGTACGAGGATACCTCGAAACACGCGGTTCCGAGACTTTTGCCGCCGAAAAAACAACAAGACGAGCCTAATATCGAAGAACCAAGCACGCCGGAACCGAAAACGCCCGGCATCGAGGACAGGAAAACATCGACGAGAATCGGTAACGTGCACATTCAAGAAGAAGAAGAAGAAGAAGAAGAAGAAGAAACAATTCTGAGTGCGACGCCAGCCTCGTAATATTGTCACATATCTTTGTTCTTGTTATTATCGGTTGTCACTATTACAAACACAAATACTATTTCTTCTAAAAATCTATTTTCTCTATTTACACAAATAATCATCAACTTCCTCCGAGGAAGGTGGAAATACCATCCGTGCTGCCACTCCCAGTCACTTTCGCGGCAATCCAGGACAGCCCTTCGTTCAAACCCATCCCACTCAACGCGCAGCACGCTTGCACGTGCCAATCTCTATTCGCAATCGTATCTAAACCGAGCGTCTCGGTTAACTCCACCACGGTCATCGCGTCCGGTAAGTCTTGCTTATTCGCAAACACTAAAACGCAACACTTTGGATTATTCTTCACTTCCTCGGCGTCGAGCATTTTAAACAACTCCTGTTTCGATAAATTCATTCTTCCTCGATCGGTACTGTCTACCATCAACACCATCGCGTCCGAACTTTTATAATAACTCTGCCAAGCGTTTCGTAGACTCGATTGGCCGCCTAAATCCCAAACTTCAAACGAGACGTTATCGTGCACGACTGCTTCTACGTTCGACCCAATCGTCGGTTGCGTTTGCACGACTTCTCCTAAGTGGAGTTTATATAAAGTCGTCGTCTTCCCGGCGTTATCTAAACCGACGATGACTATCTTATACTCTTTTTCTCGATTCGCCGAGAAGTACGACATCAACGCGCTGAAAATTTGACCCATGATTGATGACACTAATTAATATTGTCTCCTCCCTCTCTCTCTCTCTCTCTCGAAGTCCTTCGATCGATCGATCGATCGATCGATCGACCTTTTGGTAGGTTGGCGTTGGCCTTCGAGTTTTATGTACAGGGGGGGGGCGTTTTAGATAGTGGGGTAGTAAGGTATGGTGTTTGTCGGAGTAAAAAAAAGTGGGGAGATGATGAAAACGAAGAAGAAGAGGGAAAACACGAGGACTTTCTTTTCTGTCCAATTCTATTATTATTGATACAACAGTTTACTACATAGTACTCCTAAAACGCCTAAACAATAATAATTTATCGCGCGGTGTACCCGCCTCCTGGATTTTCCAGCAGTGGCACCGTCCTGTACCCGCTCGATTTCAGCGCGTGGTCTTGCGACGGGTCTCGCTTTCCCGGGTAGAACTGCGTCGGATCGAGCGTTTGGATGTCCCCGTGTCCCAAAATCTCGTCCCATTCTTCGCTCGACGTCGCCGGGGATAAACGCGCGACCGTTTTCACCTTTTCTTTCCCGTGTAAAACGGGTTCGCGCGCGCGTCGACTGTCTCGAGGATAATACCGAACGTTAAACACGCGATCGGTCTCGCTGTTCGGCACTTTGGTATTCTCGTGCGGAAACGACGCCGGGGAGCGCGCGCGATACGCCTCGGCCGACACCGGGACGTTGTGCCACTCCGGATCGGACGCAGGGCCGGTTATTTTCCAAGGCGCGAGGCGGTTGAGCACGCTCCCGGCGGCGTCCGCCGTGGCTTTTGCCGCTTTGTCCCCGCCCCCGCCCCCGCCGCTTCCGATCCCCGCTGCTTGTTGTGCGAACGTTCGCACCAGCTTCTTCTTCGACGCCATATCGGTGATGATGACGATGATGATGATGACGACGCGTGGTGCTCTTTCTTTTTTTTTCTTTCCTTTTTTTTTTGCCCTTTTGGATTGTTGGACCTTTTTTTTCTTTTCTTTCTTTTTCTTTTGTGGAAACATTATTTATTTTGGCGTTGTTTTTTTGGGTCAATATCATAATCGCTGTGTTGTTTTTGTACAGTGGTACAAACGTGAGAAGGAACTTCTAAATCCTGGTCCAAACAAAGAAGAAGAAGAAGAAGAAGAAGAAGAAAAGGACGACGACGACCACACACACACACACACATCGTTTTTTAATCCGCGGAGAAACTTTGACACTCTCGAGCGTGTGTTTTTAACAACACTTCGACTTTGACCAAAGAAGAAGAAGAAGAAGAAGAAGAAGAATGTCGTCGTCGGCGGCGGCGGCGGCGGGGCAAAAGATGCGCCTCTCTTTCCCGGGAAGGGCGGCGGCGTCCTCCGCCAAAGAAAGGAGGTGGTCTTCGAAGAGAAATCGCAAAGAGAGCGCATTAATCCGAGAAAACGTGTGTTGTAGCGCGGGACGCCGGGGCGGCAACGGGAACGTGGCGAACGCGAACGCGTCGTCCTCGTCGTCGTCCTCGTCCTCGTCGTCGTCCTCGTCGTCTCCTTGGTCGTCGAACGATTTCGATGACCGCGTGGAAGAAGCGTCGATGGCGGTGCAACGCGCCGAGACACTTGCCGTTGCAGCTGAAGCCGAGTTGAAAGCTTTAAACGTGAAGTTGTCCTCCTCCTCCTCCTCCTCTTCGTATGACGATGACGCAGGAGAAGAGCAAAAGGGAGCTCGCAAAACGTCCGCGCGAGTGCAAGAGCTGAAGAAATCGTTGGAAGAGATGAAGCAGGCGAACTTGGAATTGAGGAAGAAGAAAGGCAAAGCGGCTTCGCCTTCGTCGCCAGTGACGAAAAGAAAAGCACCATCGCCGTCATCATCATCGACACCGGTATCACGATTAGCAGCGATGGAACGAGAAGAAGAAAAAAAAATAAACGAATTAGCCAACAAAGCCGTAGACGATACGAACAATTTCAGCGGCGGGTCGCAGAGACGCTTGTACGATCAAATGTTAACACTAAGAACTCGATTGAATGAACGCGTCGCTGCTTCGAATGCGTTTGCAAAGTATCTCGAGAAAACGCTTTTGACTCGCGACGACGATTTGAAAAGAGCGAACGAGTTGTTATATGGCGCAGCGAAAGAATCCGGAGAGTTATTACGTCTCATTCGAGATGCACAGAACGATATTGTCAAAAGCGGCGACGACGCGACGCGACGAGCGCGAGGCGAGCAAAAGCTCGAAAAGTTTGTCAATCGTTTACAACTCGTAGAGTCGACGTTAACAAAGAATGCAAAAGAGATAGATTCAACAGTTGTTCGAACTGTGCCGCTTGAATACCACGGCATCGCTTCGGATGTTATCATGATGGGCGATTTTGATGGATGGACGAGAGGTATTCAATTGTACCCGAGTTTTGTGGAAGGTGGGAGTAGCACATTTACGGGCGAAGCGAGATTACCGCCAGGAACGTATCTAGTTAAATTCAAAGTCGACGGCGAATGGCGATTGGCTCGAGAGTGGCCGTCGAGTGGCGAAGGATTCGATGCCAACAATATTTTGACGGTCATGTGAACTGTAAAAAAATTTTAATCTGTACTTACTACTTTAGTTTAACAATTCGCCATCAAGTTTTCTTCCACATTGCGATCGCTATGAGACGCGTGAAGAAACTCGTATTCTCTAATCCTTTTCCTATTTTGTCTAATGCTTCTATGCTCTCGTAGTTATCGTTTGTACTACTACTACTACTACTACTACTATTCCTTTTATCCTCGTCGTCGTCGTCGTCGTCGTCGCTCTCTTCGCGATGGAAATATCTCAGTGCTTGATGGTAAAACGTTCCGTTTCTTTCCGTCATGTCTGGAGAATGATCCACGTCTTCGACGATCAACTCTCCAGAATCTACGTTGACGAAACAGCGCAACATGGCAACGCCAGAAATGCCAGTAGCGTTCAAAACCCTTTCGATTCTAGCTTTCACAACGCTCTCGATTTTAACAAACAACAGCTTTTTGGTTTTTCCATCCGTAACGCAATCCAAGTAAGCGTACGTTTTTCTTTTTCGCCTCCTTCCATCGACGGAATCGATGACGGAGACAGGACATGTAGGATCTAAAGCTTTCATTTTCCCTTCGGGCCCAATACCTCCGGCGTAAATTTTAAGCCAACGCGAAGACGAAGAAGACGAGAGGTGTTCTTCCCGCGGAACGAATTGAAAAGTTTTTCGCTTCTTTTGAGCACTCTCCACAACAACCTTCCCAGTCTCCACGAACGGTTCGAGAACGAAATTATTTTGGATGTTATTCGAAAACGCGATGGTATTTTTTCTCCTGGAATCGTACGCGAACGTCTCTAAATCCTTCGCGCTTTGAATCCGGGTTACTCGTTTTACGTATTCTTTTTCTTCCTCATTCATTTCCCTCTGCTTCTCCTCGTCCTTCTCGTCGTTGAAACTCGCGTGCTCGAAAAACTGACTTTTTATGCACAACTCTGCGCAATTCAACTCTTTTGTCGCCTCGGCATAGGTTCGAACGGCGCGTTGAATGTTTGAGACTGAGGATCTATTCATCGCTTTTGACTTCTTTTCGGCGTATTCTTCGGCCATAACCGTGAGCGCGGATTGTAAGATGACTTTCTTTGGTATTCCCATGACGCCCGGCATTTTAAGTTTTGCCAAAGCGCTCGAAAGGAATACTCTATCAGCTGCTCTCGCGGCAACAGCGGCGGATGTTCCGGTAAACGTAATGCCAGCAGATTGGAAGAGTTTTCGTAAAGTGCAGTCGTTTTTGTGGTTGTTGTTTTTCTCAGACATGCCGGGAGCTATGAACACCACCGATGACTGCGAGGCAAAGTTTTGCGCAAACGCGGCGACAGTAATCGTCGAAGGCGTTGAGAGAATCGATGAATCTTCTTTTCTCTTCTTCCGAGGAAAGTCGAGCAATAGATTCGAGCGAAATTTCTCCGGCCAGGAGTTTTTGTTGTTTTTCTTGCCAAATACGAGCGTTTCCGCTTCTCGCCAAGAGTCCGCGTACACGCACTGGTAAAAATCGTTTGGATTTCTGAATATCCACACACAAGTAGAACGTTCGATGGTTTCATTTTCGTTATCACCATAAACCAAAGCTACTGGTATAGGAATCGTCATTGAATAATTGTCTTTGTTTTTTAGCAAAGATTCGTACACCTGAGCGGCGTTCCATTTGGACGTTTGCGAGTTCAAGTTAAAGAAAATGTAAAGTTTTTGTTGATACTTTTCATCATCTGCCATTTTAGAACACAATCTCAAATACTCATCCTTAATCTTTCGTCGAGCGTACAGAGCGCCGCTTCTTTTTTTGAAAGCGCCGAGAGAAGACGCGAATAGGTGGTAAGCCAAAAAATCTTGCGGCGGTGACGTCGCTATGTTTTTGTTTTGTAAAACGTGTGTCGTGATTAGCTTCAAAATCGAGCGTAATCTTCTTCTTGCGCCTTTCCCATTGTTGTCGTCCTTCTCGAGAACGTCGTCGTCGTCGTCATCGTCGTCGTCGTCGTCAACCGATGATGACGGTGATGATGATAAGGACGGCGGTAGAAGGGAAACAAGTTTTCCCTTTTTACCAACGAGCATGTCCTTGTTGTCGAATACTTTAACATATACTTTATCTCCTCTTATTTCGTTCAAATACGACGAAGAACCAAAATCTAATATAACTGTTTTCACGTTTGCGTTGTCTTTGTCCGCTATTGATGATGATGATGATGAGCAACGATGATGAAATACTTCGTTTATGATGCCATTTTCACGCATTCTATGAAATGAAGAGATGAGTGCCCGCTGTTCCGATGAGGATGTAATGTAATCATCTTCATCTTCATCAAATGCTAACGCGACGTTGAACTTGAACAAGTTGTTCTTCGTATTATCTGTTGTAGACGTAACCGGATTGTCTTCGTCGATTCCTTCTTCATCGTAGTCATCCTCCTCCCCCACCTCCTCGTTTGCCGCTGTTGCTTTGAAAAAAGTAGTTGTCGTATTATTTCTTCTTCTTCTTCTTCTTCTTCTTCTTCTTCTTCGTAAGAAACTCGTTCTGTTGTTGACGATGATGTTGTTATTGTCTAACAAAGACAACGAACAAGGAGGGCAACAACTAGAAGAATTAACGAAGAATGACGGCGACGGCTGCATTATTGTTTTATCGTTTCATACATCAAAGCTCCAACAATGTATCAAACAAATAACGTGCCGCACACCATCGACATCGACATCACCACGATCACGATTAAATCTGATACAATTTTGCGGCAATCATCGAGTTTTTTTACCTACTACGCTATCGTTCGTTCGTTGCGTGTGTTTGTGAGGTCGAGACGTCTTTCTTTTTCCGCTATATAAATAAAATACAACGGCCACGTGTGCAAAATCTGAGTGGAAAGAAACCGACCTTCGCAAAGGAAGTTTCGGTTTAAGAAAGGATTTTAAATAAATTTGGTTGAAGCCATTTGATGAGACAAAAAAAGCTGTTCCTTTAGTAAAAGGCGAAAGGAACATTACCAAGTTTTGCCTCCGGCTTGTCAAAACCCCTGGGTTCGACTTTTATTATATAAATAAATTTTGATTTTACCTGGAAAATATACCGTGCGCTTTAAAATAATCTCGTTTTATATACTTTTTACATACTAAAATCATTTATATATTAATACTAATTTACCGAAAGCGTAGCAAACTATTCTTGCGCTTGGGGTAATATTTGCATCAATGACTACTAAGGAGATCAAATAATTGCTGATTGAAAACAAACCAATCCGACCAACACTCGAGAAATCGGGTGTTGAATTTTTGTAATGCATCCAAAACACGGATGCATCTTCCTCCCGCTTCCATATCTACACAGACCGCGTGTCGAACCATGTGGAGAAGTAGGGGGCGTGCGCACACGCCCCCCCTTGAAGAAATAATACGATGTTAACCTTTGGCTAACAACCGAATCTCTTTGCCAATTTGCAAGGGCAAAGACTCATCGATCCCGGGGCGATTTGTTGATCTCGCCACCGGCTCGTCAGGTAAGTACCTTTCAAGGTGCACCCCGAAGCAAATATATAATTTAGAAAATTACACAAATTGAAAGTTGTGATTTTACTGCCCAACCAACTCGTTATACATACTTTTTACTTTTTTGTTTTAAATTAGATATATCTTGTGCGAGACGTCTCCCCTCTTCACTTTTCCAAGTTCATTGAGCTTTGATCAAGTGTAGTATCTGTTCTATTAAAGTTAAACCTTTAATTACGATGTTCGCATCGTACTATGTTTAACACAATTTTTTTGGAGGGCTGAAGTTAAGGAGCTTGCTCCACTTCAGCAAGTTTGGCCTGTCGATTGCAATTACACGCAGGACGAACGCCTCTTTCTTCCGTTTGGGTTTTTTACACAGGCCGTGTGTTCAATTTTCACGTGTTTCTTCTTTCTTCCGTTTTTTCCGTTTTTTCTCTTTTTTTCTCCAAACAAAAAAAGAAGAAGAGGTTTGTTTGAAAGAAGAAACATTAATGGGTGCTCTTGAACAACAAACCGCCACCGCCCTCGAAATGCATGCAGACCACGAAATCACCGACCAAGACTTAGTATTCGAAGAAAACTGTTTGCAGAACCCGTACGTTGAAGACGTTTGGGATAAATACATTCAGTTTTTGTTGAATAATAATAGTAATCCATCATTCTCCAAAATTCTTACAATTCACGAGCGAGCCGTCAAAGCGAATCCAAAATCGAGAAACTTGTGGTTGAAATATTTGCGATGGAGACTGAATCACATAAAGACAAAGAACCAATCGATAGAGAAGACGTCAATTGAATTCAACAAAGTAAACTTAGTTTTTGAGAGATGCATTGCGAACATCCACGACGACTTTGAGATTTGGGAGTTGTACGTGAAGACGTTGTGGCAAGATCAGTACTTGATTACGAAAACAAGACACGTCTGCGATCGAGCATTGCAATCGCTGGATATCACCGAACATGGTAAATTTTGGTCGACTTTGTATTTACCATTCGTGAGAAGTTCGGATAAGATTCCGGTGGAAACGGCGTGTAGAGTCTATCGCCGATACGTCCAATTCGAGCCGGCGCACGTCGAGGAGTACATCGTGTTTCTAAAGAATCGAGGACGCATCGTGGAAAGTAGTCAAAGATTGGTTGAAATCTTAAACGACGAGAACTTTGTCTCGTTGTTGAATAAATCCAAACACCAAATGTGGCTCGAACTTTGCGATTTGATCACCAAGAATGTCATTACTGTTAGTGAAAAAAGTAGTTCTTTCTCAAAAGAAACAAACGATAACAACATCAACGTTTCGACCGTTCTCAGAACTGCAATTAAAAAGTTTACGGACGAAGTCGGTAAGCTCTGGGCATCATTAGCGGATTATTACATCAGGAGAGGTTTGTTCGAAAAAGCGAGAGACATTTACGAAGAAGGATTAGAGTCCGTGATGACGGTGAGAGATTTTTCGCTCATTTTTGACGCGTACGCCGCCTTTGAAGAACATGTGTTGAGTTCTAAAATGGAAAATGATGAAGACGACCACGAAATTGAGTTACGATTAGCACGTTTAGAACACTTGATGGAACGCCGACCGATTCTTTTGTCGAGCGTGATGTTGCGACAAAACCCTCACAATGTGCATGAATGGTTAAAACGCATTTCGCTCTTGTCGTCCTCAAAAGAAATCGTTTCTACCTATTCTTTAGCCATACAAACTGTGGACGCGAAGGTATCGATCGGATCGATAGCCCAAGTGTGGACGGACTTTGCAAAGTTTTACGAAGTGCACGGCGACTTAGACAATGCGAGAGTTATTTTCGAAAAGGCGACGAAATCGCCAAATTTCAAAAGTGTAGATGAGCTCGCGACGATTTGGTGCGAATACGCCGAGTTCGAATTGAGACATAAGAATTTTAAACAGGCGTTGGAGCTCATGAAAAGAGTGCTTGTGAATCACAAAGAAGAAGCTCGAAAAAAAGTGAATAACGCGTCTACAAAAGGCGAGTATGACTCGCTGCTCGTGCAAGAAAAAGTGCACAAATCGATTAAGTTGTGGATGTTGTATTGCGACTTGGAAGAATCAGTTTCGCCGGAGAACGCCAGAGTCGTGTACGAAAAAATACTCGATTTACGCATAGCTACGCCGCAAATCATTCTAAACTACGCGGCTATGCTTCAAGAATCGAAATTCTTCGAGGACTCGTTTCACGTGTACGAGCGTGGGGTGAACTTGTTCAACTTTCCGCATTCTATTGATATTTGGCGCGCATATTTAACGCAGTTTGTCGATCGATTCCAAGGAACAAAAGTCGAGCGCGCGAGAGATTTATTCGAACAGTGCTGCGAACAAGCACCGCCAAAGTATTGCAAAGAGTTCTTTTTAGGATTTGCAAAGTTGGAGGAGCAATTTGGTCTCTCCAAACGTGCGATGGATATTTACGACCAAGCTTTGAAAAAGATAAAATCTCCAGCTGATAAGATTGAAGTGTTGGACATTTACGTCAAACGCGCGATGGAATTCTTCGGCGTCGGTAAAGTTCGATCGATATACGAGAAAATCATTGATGATGATGACGACGATGATGAGACAAAGAAGAATAGTTTGGATGATCACTCGACCAAAATCGTGTGCGTCAAGTACGCTGAATTGGAGGCTTCGCTCGGTGAAATCGACCGAGCGAGAGCTCTATACACTCATGCGAGTCAATTCTCAAATCCTGCGCAAGATGGTACCTTTTGGGGCCAATGGAACGACTTTGAAGTCAAGAATGGAAACGAAGATACGTTTCGCGATATGTTGCGCGTGAAGAGATCCGTCGCGGCTTCGTTTTCGCAAATGCACTTCAACATGTCCGTTGTCGAGGTACCGGCTGATGCTTTGGAACCACAATCCGGAGGAGAAGGAAATAAAGAAGGCGAAGAAGAAGACTTGATGAAGCAGCTCGAGAGAGAAGAGTTGGAGAATAGAAACGCGGCTCCGATTGCCGGCTTTGTGAAATCTCACGTGGTTGGTGGCGATCGAGATGACGTACCAAAGAATCCTGAAGAGATTGATTTAGGTTTTGATGATGAAGAAGATGATGATAAAGAAGTCCTGATAACATCTGTTCCGTCTGGTGTGTACGGTAGTCTTCTTTCTGCTGATGGTGGTGGAAAGAAGAGAGAGCGTGAGGACGAAGAATAAGAATAAGAAATTGCGCTGTAACCAAAAGTAGTTTTTCTTTTAGCGAGTTAGCGAGTTTAGCTATAGTTAGATTTTAACATGTGTAATAGTAGCAGATATATATTAACCAAAAAACGGTTTCCCAGAGATCAATTCAATCAAGCACAGAATAGTAAACGCAGTCATTGCGATTCTCCCGTGCGCCATTTCAACTTTGGGCGTAAAATTGCACTTCTCGACGACCAACATTCCGGGCGTATCTCGAATACCCTCTAAGCTTTCCGGGTTTGCGTTGTATCCATTTTGCGGATTAAATTCGAACGGTTTGGTAGATGCATATATGATAGAACCTCCGAGTAAAGCCAATTGAACTAAACTATGCGGCACTTGCTCGAGTAACGTCATGTGCTGTGTGACTTCCACCGATGCTCCAATAGAGAGCCCAACCATACAAATTCGCCCATTCACAACTTCCGGCAACCAAACTGGGAATCCCCCTTCTTCCGCGAGTTTAGAGAGGGTCTCTTTCGCATCGTTACTACTACCACTCGCATCTACGCCTTGCGACGACATCTCAGCGCTCTCAGTTTTTTCAGAAGAGGAGGAAGATGACGACGACGATTCGGCTCGTGGAGTACTAATCATCACCCGCGACGTTTTCCTCATCAACACGCCTCTGTTGTTTTCGGCGCGCGGACTTTTCCCGTTCGAAGACTGCGCCAAGGAGGAGGTGGTGGTGGTGGACGCCGAAAGTGGCGCTATCGTCGGCATCTCGTCGCTTTTCTGCGAGACGCGGCGCTTTGAAAGGAAGGTTTCGTCAAACTGTGTTGTTGTTGTATCTTTTCGCTTTTTTTTGTGGTTCGAGGAACAGTCATACAAGTGAAGGAGTTCGCACAAAGCATATGCCCACCCACCCATTTTTATTATTCCCTTTTAAACCCAAAAGAGAAAAAGAAGAAGACAAAAAAAGAAAACGAAAAAAAAAAAAATACACGACGCCGCGAGACGTCACCGTTTGACGACCGTCGCATCGATCGTCGTCATGTGGGGACGACCGCCTTCATCCCCGAGGCGAAGAGGAGGAGGAGGAGAGCACCGGCGTCCAAACGCGCGCGCTGCTGGGCCGACGACGACGACGACGACGACGACGACGACGACGGTTTTCGGCGCGGCGACGCAAAAAAGTCGTCTTCCTCCTCGGGAGCGGGGTGGTCCTTCGCCGTCTCCTTCGCTTCTTTTTCGGTCAAAAACGAGTCTGAGCGGGGCGTTGCGCGAAAACCAAACGAGGTCGAGGGAACGCGCGATGCGCGCGCTGATATCGACGAACACCGAGACGAACGCGACGAGAACGACGATGAGCTCGACGAAATCGCGCGTGGCGCAGTCTCGGCCTGGACGCGCGCAATCGACGATAGGAGTGCCCCCTCGGCACAAAAAAAAAGACCACCAACCCCATTTTGGACAAACGACAACTTTGTCTTCTTCTTCGTTCGGAACAGGACCGCCACCACAACCATCATCTCGAAAGCGAGAACTAACGAAAACTACAACAGAGCAACACGCAAAAAATGGAAGACAAACGGCGCCACCAATAGCCCCAAAGATCAAACTGAGAGAACCGCCGGTGTTGGCGAAGCAGCCGACGACTGCGGCGCAACGAAAACGCGACCAACAAGTATTCATTCGAGAAGGACCTTCGTGGATGAAAGCGCCATCTCTGTTGACTTCAAAGGCAACGTCAAAAAAGGCGACGACGACGACGACGACGACGACAATGACGAAATCGACAGTATTTGGACGTCAAAATGGTGCAGAAAAGCAGCGACAGGAAACGATAGCGACAAGCGAGGTCAAGTTGGAAAAACAGTTGAAGAAGAAAATTGAGGACACGGTGGCGTCGCCCAGACAGAAACGAACTCTATGCAAAGAGGCACTGGACGACGTGGTTCGAAAATCTAACCTTTTCCGAGGGCGGTTGGAACTCATACGCGACGTGATATTCAATGATGATGATGAGAATGAAAATGATGAAAATGAGCGTAAAAATATAGTGAAGTGCCTAGTCTGCGCAGAGAATGCCGAAACTATACGAAAACTCGAAAACTCTTTACGAATAGAAAAGCTGGAGAGATCAAATGTCAAAAGAGATAACACCGACGCGATGAAAACAATAGCAGAGCTACGAGCCGACGTGACGCAACTCGGTAAAATTATCTCTCGAGTATTCCGAAGTGAAATCAAACCACGCGAGTTGAAGGAAATAGCCGCGAAGTTTCTAGACGCTACTTCATCTGAAAAACATGAAAGAATAGAAGACGACGACGACGATGAAGAAGAAGAAGAAGAAAACCAATGGACGCCGTTACCGAAAACGTCAAAATTTTACGGTCTTCCTGTTGAAGAAATCAGTTGGGGACGAACGTTATCGCCCAGAGTCATGTCACCAGGATACCCGGTCCCAAAGCTCGATTTCTCGCTTGTTACGAATAGCGTCGACGCCGAAGAGGACGGGTACGGAAGTAATAGTACTAGCAGTAGCGTGTTAAGCGACGATAGTTTTTACGACGATCAAGAAGAAGAAGAAGAAGAAGAAGAAGAAAATAAGGACGACAACGACGACGACGACGACGACAACAACAACAACACGGAAGATGAAGACGCCGAAGTCGATCGATGGTTGAACAGTTGAAAAATGGAGATTTTTGTCCTGGCCTGGCGGTATTTTTTGCGATCAAAAATGAACGAAAAAAAACGTATCTTCATAAACATATCTTTGAAAACGCATTCTTCGTACGCGGTAGTCCTCTCGACGACGACGAAGACGACGAAGACGACGACAGCAACGACGAGTTTATAGTAATTTACCTCAGAAAAGCAAAGGAACGCGATGGCCAGTGCGATGTTATCTTCGTCGTCGTCCGCGGGGACGAGAAGTTTCCAATCGTCATCATTCTCTAACAGACGGGGATTACCTTTAACTTCCTCCTCGTCATCAAAAAATTACAGAACAAAAGCAACGACGACGACGAGACAAAGAGGACGATTTGCTGTTCGTGCCGCAGTTTCCAGCCAATCCATAGAAAAAGCCAAAGAATCTGGGTTAGTATTAGCCAAGTTTGACAAGGAAGAAGTGATTCAAGTGAGAGAACAATTGAGAGAAAATCACTCGGACGAAATCTCGGGAGTCGAGAATGATATTGTGGACTGGTTTATTCGAGACCGAAAGTTGGACGGCGAAGCGGCGCTGAAGAAAATAGTGAAATATCAAAGCTGGAGAAAAGAAAATTTCTCCCAGGAAAGTTTGAACGCGCCATCGGTGATTGAGGAAGCGAAAACAGGGAAAGCGGTGTTGATGAAAGAGAGAGACGTGTTAGGAAGACCTGTGGTGTTGGTGACACTGATTAAGCACGAAGTCGCTACGAGAGTGTTGGAAGATACACAGAAGCTTTGCGTGAAATTGTTGGATGAAGGGTTAGAGGAACTGAAAAAGGAAGGTTTTGAACAAGAAACGGTGATGTGCGTATACGACTTGAGGGGTTTTTCCATGAAAAACGCGGATATCGATTTTACAAAGTTTTTCATCTCGTGCATATTCGATTATTATCCGAAACGTATTTCGCAAGTGTTGTTGGTGGAAGCGCCGTTCGTGTTTAAACCAGTTTGGGGAATAATCAAGCCTTTGATGGGTAAATACTCCTCTCTCGTGAAGTTTGTGAAAGCGAAAGAGGCGAACGAGTTCTTCGAATCCGAACCGTTTTGATTGTGTGATGCGCGCACGCATGCGTACGTAGTACTATATATTTTGATTGATTTAAACAGTACGTTTTATGATGAGGTTTATAACTTTGAAGTGAGCATTTAACAATAATAATAATATATTATTAGTTTTAGTTTTAGTTTTAGTTTTCTCCCTCTATTATTTAAAGGAATTTCAACTGCGAGGCGACGCCACCTGCGTTCGCGACTTGTTTTAACGCGTTCGCTGTAGAAACGTACGCTTGCTTCGCTCCATTCGCATCGCCCGACGCGCACGCCTGCTTCAATGCTCCCACTGCCGAAATCAATGCGTCCGTTCCAAACTCAGATTTGCCCAACTCTTTCTCCCAATTCCCAGACTCCAACTCCGCCCCAGCGCCATAAATCGAGTCTTGATCGATCAAACTGCCCGCCTTTGAGATTTTATAAACCGCCAGTTGTAATGCCGCGACGCCGCCGGTCGATCGACCGAGTTTCTCGCCCGCGTATTTCGCCTGTTTGCTTCTCTCGTTTTGTAATTTCGCGCTTCTGTTCGCTTTCGCCTTGGCCAAGAACGCTTCGTCGTCCTCGTCGTTCCCTTGTAAAATAGCCATGGCTGGCAAGGCAGAAAACAACGCCGGCGCGAGCGCGGCGAATTTCATCACCTCTCTTCTCGTTTGTTTATGTTGTTCGACGTTAAAATTTGTTTTATCCGATCGACGACGAGACGACGGCGACGATGACGACGCAGAGCATTTCACGTCGCTTCTTCTCTTGGAAGACGACGTCGCCGTCGTTCTGGGGGAGACGACGACAGAGGACGCGCGAGACGTACTCCCGAGCGCAAACATCTTTTTTTTCTCTCTCTCTCTCCTCTTCCTCTTCGTCTTCTTCTTCTTCTGACGTGTCCGTAGTAGGAAACGCGCTTTTGGTAGACGGGGTGGTGGTGGTGGTGCGTGTGTACAAAAGTGACGATGAATTTTTTATGCGCTTATTTTTCTCTCTTTTTTTGGTTTGAGTCCAATAATAATCTCCCAAATTGCCAAAGCCTAAAAAACGCAAAAAAAAACGAAACGAACAAAAGAAAAATTTTCGTCTTTTTTTGTGGACGACGACGACGACGACTTTGACAAAAAAAACGCTCGCTTTTACCTTTCCGAGAAAAAAAAAGA
>MDSZ01047513.1_pt1 | contig 17563 bp, 11 predicted proteins | sample 811201 | NCBI WGS metagenome assembly MDSZ01 (sample SAMN05326647, study PRJNA326480) | marine metagenome | isolation source: seawater | place: Indian Ocean: North | collected 2010
AACCCAAAACCTCTATAACCTGCGACATCATCCCAAGGATAAACTAATGCCCTCTGATTCATTGCGATGGTATCAATGTCCTGGGTTGTCAGTTGATTTAAAAAGAACTTTTTACCTCTGTATATGTTATCGTCAAATTTATAAACCTCGTAATTATCCTCCGTAGTCATTTGACCTGAAATCCAAAAATTAAGCTTGGGTATACCTAAAACTGGCCCTCCTAGTCCAATGTTTAAATCATCGTAGCCCCGTAACAAGTCATAATTTTCTGTTGCAAGATCTCTTCCCATTGCTGAATTTATCATCGCTCCAATCTTGCTGGTTTCATACTTAAAATGATATTCAATCTCATCACGCCCGGTGGCAGTATGCCAATTCGAAACTGCGGCTAGTGCATCTCCATATTCAGCATTAAAGCCCCCAGGCTGCCAATCAAACTCACGTATTGCAAAAAGGTTAAGCCTAGTGCCTGTACCTTTTCCTCCGTGAATAGGATTTCGTACGTACATTCCGTCCATCATATATGCAACCTCACCTGTCCTACCTCCTCTAACATGAATCTCCTCCAGTCCTCTATCTTGATGACCTGGAATAGATTTAGTTTTGCTCTCAATTTTGATCACACCAGATTGAAGAGTGTACAGCTCGGAAAGGTCCCTTATTGGCAGAGCTTTTATGGTCTCTTTATCAACTGTAACTTTTTTAGAGGTAGTTCCCTTTTCAACCAAAGGTCGCGTACCCAATACCTCTATCTCGTCGCCTTCAACAACAGCCTCAGGGAGTTTAAAATTAAGCCACAAAGACTGATCCATTGTAACCGCAACTTCTTTGAGCGTTTGCTTTTGGTAGCCAATCATTTGAACAGTAACATCATAACTACCAACAGGCACATTTAACAAAATATAATTTCCATCCATATCCGCTGCGGCACCCATGCCAAGTTCTGAAATGATTATGTTTGCACCGGGCAAAGCCATACCCTCAACATCTGTCACCTTACCTCGTATTGTTCCATCTGTTCCAGCGACAAGAATTGTAAATGAACTAAAAATAGTAAAAAGAAAAATTAAAAATCTTTTCATTTTATTAGCTCCCTCAGGTCTATTGTGTTAATCCCTGTTTGATTATCTAGTATAAATGGATCAAAATTAAAGTCAGGGTTGTTTGCAAGATCTTTTAATTTAATTTCCGTTGCAGAATTTGTTAAACGTCTAAAAGCGCTACTTTGTAAACCTACTTTTATATTCGCAAGCTCAATACGGCTAAGCCCTACCCATGCTTCATTATTTTCATCAGGCACACCATTATAAGTGAGATCCACATTATAGGGATGCTCAGTCCAACGCACATCAACTTCGCTTTTTACAATACCTTGACCTTTAGCAAGCCAAGTTTTGGTTCGCTGACCAAATTCGACGCCTGAACCAACCATCGTCATAGTAACCAATCTGGTAACTTTAAAGCAATCAGTAAATGTGGTATCAACTGCCGGACACTCACTTTCATCTATTACAGTTGAACTATCTCTTAAGCAAAGAAAACCCGAGGCACCTAAATAATTGTATTTGTTTTTTGCAGCAGGTACTGTTACCTCTGTACTATTGACGCTATATGATTTTTCAATAAAGTAAACCGCAACTGATGTTGTATCATAATAGGAGGTATCTACTCTCTCTCCATCACGTAATAGTCCATTGTAAGTATAAAATAGAGTCTCACTTTTAAGCTGAGATTCTTGCCAAAAGCCATCTTCAATTTCGTTAGGTGTAAAGTAAAAACCTTCCGGCAAAAAATAGGATGGGTAAATTACCTGCTTTAGATGCTCTGACTCATAAAAGATATGATAATTATATTTGCGCTCTTCAACACCCAAGTTAGAGGAAACCCACTCAGATTTGGTAATGTAATAATCCTCAGGGTCTTTGTTGTTTTCAAGTATATGACCTACTTTTTTTCGAGTAAAAAGGGTCACCAGCGAATCTATATTTCCAACATCTTTATACTTTACATCGGTAAAATCAACTGACTCAATTATATCGCTTTGAATATTACCCCAACGATCAACCAAATCATCATTTAAATTTATTTGCATTTTCGGGATAGGATTATTAGGATCAGTCCAATCCACTAGCAGGTTATCCGGCCTGTCTGATAATGTAAATAATAATTTTTCCTGAACTCCATCCTCATTAACATCACTAAGCGTATAGTTTTCGGTATCATCAAAAATTCCATTGCCTCTATCGATAAACTGCTCTCCAATATCATAGGTTCCATTTAAATTAGAATCGGTGTAAGTCTCATGATCATCCCACTTTTGATTGCAGTTCCGGTCTTGATAGGGCTCATTTAGATCGTAGATACTGTCTCCATCAATGTCATACCAAACTTCGGCAATATCCCAAATTTCGTTACCTCTGTCTTCAAATTCATATACAACTCCGTAAATTCCATCACCGTTATAATCAGAGATAGGCGTATCAGTTCCTTCGTTGTAAAGACCATCATTGTTTTGATCATCAAACTCATAAAGTATCTCATATTTACCGTCTAAATTGTAATCTTGAATGGTGTTTTCAGCAATGTCCCATTCTCCATTATCATTACAATCAGTATTTTCTCTAAACACCAATGAGTCAGAACTTAGCTGTTGTCGTACAAATTGAAAACCTGCTATGAATCTAACTGGATCAGATGACATGAATACGTAGTTTGTGTCCTTCCACTCTGAGGAATCGACAAAAAGAATACCGCTATCAATATATGGTGTATCTACCACGGCTCGGTAGGCACTAACATCAAAGGTATCAGCATAGTAAATCATCGTATCTGATTGAACCCACTCAGAGTTTCGTAAACGATACCTTTGCTGTGAAGGTTCTGCCTCAAAGTCCCATTCTAAACTTTCTAAATTTTTAAATTGACTAGAACTAATCATAATTGAATCACTGGCAATTTGATTTTCTACAGATAGACTATCAATGTAATATCTTCTGGTGTAAGTAGCACTATCAATTGCCACAGGTTTCATTGAAACCAGATAGTCTGAAAATGTTTTATAGGACATGGAAGGAGGATCTTTTCTAAGAAAACTGAAATAAGATCCATAATCATACTGCAAAATGGAGGGTCGGTACCTGAAAAACTTTGCCTCTACTTGATCTTCAAAGTTATAAAAATATTCTGTCACTAAACCATCTAGACCACTGCCAATTGAAGACGAGTTAAGCGTGTTTTCTTTTGCGTCTTTAATTAGATCTTCTGTTTCTACTGGTTTTTGACATTGAGTTATAAAAGTAAGTGCGACCGTAGATGATATGATAATATTAATTTTGCTCATTATCTAGTTAAATAATTTGGCTCCCACAAAAAAAGTGGGTGTAATATAATAATTTACTTCTGTAATATACATCTTGTTTATGATATTTTGACATTTATAAAATGAATTAACTAGAACCGCCTCAACATGACTAATACATTATTTAAAATTTTTGTTGTTTTATTCCATTTATGCTATGGTAGCAATGCTAGCCCTAGCACATTTATTGTATCGCAACCAAATGGGACAAAACTTGAAATAAACATAAGAGGCAATCACAAACGAAGCTGGCATGAATATTTGGGCTGGTCCATCATAAAGAATGATGACAACTGGTGGGTGTATGCTAAGGAAGTTAACGGAACCAAACTGATTGAAAGCGCCCAGAGAGTTGGAGTTGACCCAAGCCCAGAAAGTAATGTTTATCTCTCAAACATAAAAAAGCCCTTGATCCCTGAAGAGCTAGAGATAATAGATAATGCTCCAATTCCAAATTTAAGGTTTGCCAGAAGTGATACTTTCAAAATACCAATGATATTGGTTGATTTTTATGACTACACCGCAACGTTTGAACCCAGTAGGTTTGACAGTTTAATGAACTATGAGGGCTACACACATCAAAACTACGCAAATACAGGTAGCTTCCGTGACTTTTACAAAGAGATATCATATGGTCAGTTTATCGCTGATGTATCTATTTCAAATTGGATAAGGGCAGAGCACGACCATGATTATTATGGACATAATAATGGCTACAGCAGGGTAAGAAGGCTGGTAAGAGACCTGGTTGATTCGTTAGAAGCGCAAGGGTTTGATTGGTCAAAGTATGACAACGATGGCGATGGGTATGTAGATGCTCTAAACCTCGCTCATGCTGGACCCGGAGCTGAAGAGGGTGATTTAACAAATATTTGGTCCCACAAATCAAGCCTTGGAAACTTATCTGTTACTTATGATGGAGTAACAATCAATAGTTATAATTTTAACCCAGAAAAACAAAATGGAGGCTTTGTTGCTATTGGAGTGCTTGCGCATGAATTTGGGCATGCTCTTGGTCTACCAGACCTTTATGACACAGATTATACATCTACAGGTTCTGGAAAGCTTGCACTCATGGCAAGCGGATCTTGGGGAACAAGTGGAAATAGTCCTTGGTATCCATCTACGATGATAGGTTGGTGTAAGAATGAATTAGGCTGGATAGACATTCATGAAATAGAATCTTCACAACAGAATTTTTCAATCCAACAAACTCATAGTAGCAATTTGGTTTACAAAGTACAGCACCCCACAGTTAATGACGAATTCTGGTATATTGAAAATCGCCAAAAAGTGGGATCTGATACCTTAATTCCTACACCAGGGTTGACTATCTGGCATATAAAGGAATCAATAGCATCTTCTGGGTGGGCCCCAAATAATGATGAACCTTATTATGGAGTAGCCTTAGAACAAGCAGACGGTATGTTCTCGCTTGAAAATAATGGACAGAGCAATGGAGGAGATGTATTCCCTGGAAATACAAACAATAGGGAATTTAGTCATAACACTGTTCCAAATACTCATAGCATATATGATGAAATTTCTATGATTCGGATAGACAATATTTCCGATCCAGCTGAAATTATGACCTGCAATATTGAATTAAATGAGGTTCTTCTTGCTACAGTAAGTATTGGGCAAGGCTCAGGTATTGTAAACCAAGAGGGATCATTTAATATTTCCTTGAATAACGATCAACAACTTGGAAAATTTGAGATAGAATTATTTTTTAATCCTAGTATTTTAAGTATATCTGATGCCACAACTATAGGAAGGGCCGACGCAGATTCGATAATAATTGATTTTAATAGAATAATTTTAGTGAATCCTATAATAGAGCCAGGTGACGGAAATATTTTAAATGTCACTGCTCAAATAAACGCTGGAATTCAATCAGACGTTTTAATATCCATGATAGGCTATTATGCTGAATCAGCTGAAGGCAATGAAATTGGAATCATATGTAATGATGATGGTCTTTTTAGAATTACTGAACTTGAACAAGTATTTAGTATCCAAAATGGTTCTGGTTTTATTAATGGTGGGTCTTCTTTTTCAGTATTTCTTGCAAATACTGTCCCTATTCAAATGGGCGTTTTACAATTTTCAATAAGTCCCAATCTAATTTCTTTTGTTGAAGAGCCGTATGAAGATTTAAATAATGATGATTCTTATAATGAAAATGAACCGTTTACGGATCTTAATAATGATGGAACCTGGACTCCTATTATTGAAAATCTAAGCCTATCAAATGATTGGGAAATAGAACTCCAAGAATCTGGATCAGATATTATTGTTGCATTTACTAATTGGTCATCTCCGATTGAGCCAGGATCAAATTTTTTATTCAAAATAAATGGACTGACTAATCCTGGAGCAGTATTGAACGATCAAATTTTTATAGATTTTGATACTTTTTTACTAATCGATGGTTGGGGTAACTCTGGCGTTCCGTCTAACAATATTAGTGGATCTTTCATTATTGATCAATCCTTAAATAATAGTAGTTATTCAATTCCAATAGATTTTTCTTTGCAAAAGATTTATCCCAATCCATTTAATTCAAACCTTACAATATCATTTAATGCGCCTCAGAATAATAATTCTCCGGTTAGTTTAAGATTATTTGACATAAAAGGAAGAGATATTCACACACTCGCTGATAAAATTTACAAAGGTGGAAATCATCAAATTCATTTGAGCACGGACAATTTAAGCTCTGGGGTATATTTTATTGAATTTAAGGTGAAAAATACAAGAGAGTTGAATAAAGTTACTTTTATAAAATAAAATTTTAGGCTGATTTACGCTTTTTGTTTTTTTTGAAGATTTTAAAAGAACCATCCTGAATTGTTTTTCGAGAAATGACCACCTTTTCCACGTCTGACATTTCAGGAATATCATACATAATATTAAGTAGAGCTTCTTCCATTATTGATCTCAGGGCCCTGGCACCGGAATTTCTTTTTTTTGCAAGTTTTACTATCTCTTTAAGAGCTGGTTCTTCAAATTCCAATTTGATGCCTTCAATTAAAAAAAGTTTTTCATACTGTTTTATCAAAGCATTTTTTGGTTCTTTGAGAATTCGCAACATTTCAGAGTCTGATAAATTATCGAGTACAGATAAAATTGGTAACCTTCCAACTAACTCGGGTATCATTCCATAGCTAATTAAATCTTCTTGTCTTACACTAAAAAAAGGGTTTTCTTTGATATCTTGTTTTTTAACATCCCTATTTTTACCAAAACCAAAATCTGAATCGCCCACACGACCTTGAATGATATCCTCAAGACCAGAAAAAGATCCACCACAAATAAATAAAATATTAGAGGTATCAATGGGTATTAAACTCTGCTCGGGGTGCTTACGCCCCCCTTTTGGAGGAACAGTCGCTGTAGTACCCTCTAAAATCTTTAGTAACGCCTGTTGGACGCCCTCACCACTAACATCTCTTGTGATTGACGAGCTCGAACTCTTCCTGCCTATTTTATCTATCTCGTCTACATATATGATTCCCTTTTCAGCGGCCTGGAGATTAAAGTTTGCTACTTGCAATAATCTTACCAAAATATTTTCAACATCATCTCCAACATATCCAGCCTCGGTCAATGTAGTAGCATCAGCAATAGCAAATGGAACCGATAAAAACCTAGCAAGAGTTTCGGCTATTAATGTTTTCCCTGTCCCGGTAGGCCCGATCAATAAAATATTGCTCTTGCTGATTTCAATATCAGATTGATAAGATTGATATATTATTCTTTTAAAATGATTATAAACCGATACTGCAATCGTTTTTTTTGCTTGTTCTTGACCAATTACATGAGCATCTAGATATGATTTTATTTTTGCAGGCTTTTGTAAGCGTACTTTAAAACCCTCGTCATTGGAATCATTACTTTTACCAAGGGAAAGTCCTAACTCCTTATCCTTGCCAGTTTTGAGTCTCATTTTCTTTTAGTCAAAATAGAATCAATAATACCGTATTTTTTTGCTTCTTCTGAGCTCATGAAATTGTTTCGGTCAGTGTCTAATTCTATTTTTCTTAGCGTTTGTCCAGTATTTTTAGCTAATATTTTATTCAGTTGTTTCTTCATTCTTAATATCTCATCTGCTTGAATTTTAATATCTGTGGCCTGCCCCTCTGCTCCACCAAGAGGCTGGTGGATCATGATTCTAGAATTTGGTAGTGCAGACCTTTTACCCTTGGCACCCCCTGCAAGCAGAAAAGCACCCATACTAGCGGCCTGGCCTAGACAAATTGTTGAAATGTCAGGTTTAATATATTGCATTGTATCATAGATGCCTAGACCGGATGTAATAATACCACCAGGAGAATTTATGTATAAGTATATGTCCTTTTCAGGATCTTCAGCCTCTAAAAAAAGTAATTGGGCAATAATAAGCGATGCGATAGTATCATCAATAGGCGTACCTAAAAAAACAATTCGTTCTTTTAATAGTCTTGAAAATATGTCAAATGCTCTTTCAGATCGCCCCGATTGCTCAACGACCATGGGAACTAACTGATTTAAAATTTCTTTATTCATGATTTTGACCCTCGCTACGCAATTCTTTAGTATTTACTTCAACCTCTTTGACTTTAACAAATTGTTTGAGGTAATCCAAGATTTTATTTTCAACGATACTATCTTCAATTTTTTTTCTGTTACTAGGACGTTTATAAAATTTTCTTATTTGTTGTTCAGAATCAGGACTGTTCTCAACTAATTTGTCGATCTCTAAATTAATTTTGGTAGGATCAACCAGAATATTTTCTTTGGCAATTATTAATTTCCTAATTGTGTACCATTTGATATTTTTGTCAGCAGTTTTTTTATATTGGTTGCGAATTTCATCATCATTAATCTTATCACCCGATGTTTTATTTTGCTCTTTAATGTCTTTCACAATATTATCTAAATAATTTTCAACCATGCTTGGTGCGCATATAGGGTCAACTTTTTCGATAAATTTGTCTATAAGTTCCTGTTCGAAAGAGTTTTTTGACCTCTCTTCAAAATTTGATTTGATTTTCTCTTCAACATCATTTTTCAATGCTTCTATTGAATCAAGATCAGGGTTAACCATTTGAATAAATTTATCGTCTAGTTTAGGTAAAACTTCTCTATCAATTTTATTAACCACAACCTCATACTCTGCTTTCTCACCATCCTTATTAATCGGTAATGTAAGCCTTGTTATATCATTAGGTTTAATCCCAATTAACTTTTCTTTCTGATCATCGGTGAACGATCCTGCTCCAACTTTAAGATATTGTTTTTCGTACTTTTTACCGATTATCGGCAAGCCTGACTCATCAAGTTTTTGAAGAGAACAAACTATAAAATCTCCCTCTTCTGCTCCGGTATCAACTGACTCTATGCGGGCATGAGATCTCCTCAATTGAGTTATTGCATCATCAATATCTTTGCTATCATGAATATATTTGGTTTGTTGAACCTCAATCATGTTAGACTTAAAAGTTGGCAGGGTGTTATTTGGCTCAATCTCAAACTTTGCAGAGAAAGACAGTTCGCTTTCCATCTGGAACTGGAGGTCATTAATTTCGGCCTGATTAACAGGTTTAAGTTCAAGCTCCTTCAGAGCGATTAAATAATATTTATTGAGATAATTATCGACGAAATCTGCTTCTAGACTTGGTTTGAACTGCTGTAGAAGTCTGTCCTTTGGTATTTTCCCGGGTCTAAATCCTGGTATTTTTACTTTCTTACTAAATTTTTTAAGATTACTATTAAAGTCAGACCTAACCTCATCCCAAGAAAAATTAATTTTTAGCTCTCTGGTATAGTCGTTGATGTTTTTTATTTTACTATTCAAAATTTCTCCTTAAAAAGATGCGGAAGTTATTTTATATATGACAAAAGTTATACTAAAAAATAGAATGCAATTATGGATAAAGAATTAAATTTGTCAAATAAACTATATCAACTACATTTATAAACCCATCTTGATTTATATCAGCCGTAGTTGGAGGGCATAAACCAAATGGAGCTTCTGATAAAACTTGCTCTGTCAGTAAAAGTAAATCTATTACATTAATTGATTGAGAATTATCTAAATCACCCAAGGTCCATTGCTGACAAATATCAGTTGGCAATGCCAAAAATTGATGGTACCCATATATCGGATGCTGCTCTACTCTTCCAGATGAATCCGCAGCTTTAATATAATACTGAATTTCTGAAACACTTGTCTGAGGTGGAATCCAACCTTGTTTATATATGCCTGAGGATTGAATGTCAGCGTTGATAAGTGGCTCTAAGTTCCAGTTTTCCATGCTACTGTTTTTCCAGAACAATAGAAGAGAATCACTGATTAAACCCTCACCACTTAATGGAGCCACCTCTATTAATACATCATAACCTAAAACTCCTGGATATGTAGAATCATTAATAGGATTATGAAATAATTGTAACATCTCTAAATCAGGTATACCTTTAATCCGGCAATGCAAGGCATCGGTAGATTCCCAAGATCCATTAAAACCCAATATTTCGTAACCTGGCATCGCACTTTGATAAGTTGACAGAGCTTGTTCATCCCAATTACTCCCAGTTATTGGGACAAATACTTTATTATTTAATATTAATGAATTAGTGTATGGTTGATTTTGAGGTGTGTATATCCTTAATAATTCCCATGGCTCTCCCCACTTATTGTTTGTCTGCTCAAAATAACTTGCAGTTTGTTCTATTTGATCATATTGCGGATGGTTTGAAGGAACCTCTCGAATAAGAACTTTGGTTGGGCTGAGATATTTGCCCCAACAATCAATATGATCAATATATGTGTTGTTAGGGTCCGAAACTACATGATAAGTATTAATTCCATAGTAATCTTCCATTATTTCAAGTACCTCTTCTTCAGTCATATCATTTTCAATGTAGACTAAATCAGAGGATGCTGAAATTCCTAATCCATCAGTCATATAATTTCCACCTGCATGAATTAAGTCTGTTGAAAAATACGGGGTGTCCAAAAATTGAGATATTTTCAAAGGGGCATTGTTATCATTAGGTCTTGGCCGGTTATAGGTGAAATCCACGACCGACATATTATAATTTCCGTCAACAACCCACCAAGGTCCGTAATCCCTTGTCCAATAACTATCTGTTGGTCCATTAATGAATTCTACATTATTCATGTTTACGCCATTATTTTCCATTAGATTAAAAGCATTGGTTTGTAAGGATGATGAAACAAGACAATATATTTTAACGTCTTCAGAAATTTCTGAAATAAGATCGGTTGAAATACCAAGTGGGTATCTAATGATTACACCCTGCATTCTTTCATATTCTGCTACATTTCTTATTGGCATAGGCGGTGGGTCGGTACTCCTTCTCATCGAAAATATCTCATCCTTTCTCAAAAGCTCTTCATCTGAAAAACCTTTTGGAAGTTCTTCAGCAGCTTTAGGCAACGAAAAGGGTATTAAAAATAATAAAAAAACACTCATGAATTTAGTTAGGGATGGAAACAGGTAATATAAAACGTATAAAAATTCCATTAAGAAAATTTATATTTAGAAACAATTTATTGTTTTAATCTATAGGTAGCACCTTCCATCGTTTTTATGAATTTATCAACTTGTGATTGAGTATGAAATAATTCTTCCATGGAGATGAAAACATCACTCGCGTAACCTTCCTCATCATAATCACGCAAAAAATTTGATTCAAGTTTTAAAACAATATCTAGAATAACCATCGCTGGAATACCTTTATTACGCATAAAATTGATTTGGATATTCAATTGCCCTTTGGAGGTCATATGAAATAGTGGAAGAGGTCCCTCATCTGAATCGCATCTATAGGTCAAAGTGCCATATTCTGAACCACGACCCCAACTAAGATCGGTTCCATGTTTTTCGGAAAATTCAATAATTGATACACCTATTTTTGCAATTTCCCGACTACAATTATTTCTCAAATCTTCAATAAATAACTCTTTGTCCCAGTTTGACATAAACACCTACCCTGTTATAATGATTTTTTTATTTAGCTAGGAAGGAGAGAATTTACAAAATTAAATATGTATTTACACTGTTTTGCTATTCAAAACCTAAAAAACAACAGATCAAAAATATAATCACAAACTAATTATTTATTTTTTTAATTTTAACACGAACCAAATTATCTTGCGTATCTCTATCAACAAATTTGTGCATAGGGTCAATTCCCGCTTTTATAGGCTTTTGATCAACATCAATAGTAAAAGTTGTCAATGAATCTGTAATTAGCACTTTCTCTAAATAGATTGGGATTTCTTCTATATCTCCATCTTTTAATATTTCACCTAGAATACCGATTTCCAGCCAGTCATTAAGCTGAGCATTAGTTTGATTCCCTATACTATCTGAGTATACTTTTTTTGCCTCAACTGCTAAGGTAACTGTAAATGTGCTGTCTTTATTTTTTACTGCTACAGCTTCTTTTGCTTTGTTCTCATAAAGAGTTATTTTTTCAAATGTATCGGTAATGAGATATTGTAAGTCATCTGGGGTTTCTTCGCGAATAGTTTTTATAAATTTACCAATATTTGGATAAGGGTTTGATTGATATCTGAATTTTTCGATAAACCGACCCAAAGCATTATTAAATAAATCTTTGCCGATAAAATTAGATAGCGTGTACATCATAAGCCCTGCTTTGTTATAGTGGATATAAGGATGGTTTTCTGTTTTAATAATAGAGGGCTCATACTTTTGTTCTGAATAACGACCTCTTAAGTATTGGTCTAATTCATATTTTAAAAATTTTCTTAATTGCTTCTCTCCCTTTTCTTTTTCTAGTAGAGCTACAGCAGAGTATTCTGCCAATCCTTCACTCAAAAATCCTGAGCCTTGAACATTCCCTCCACTTACCTGATGAGGCCACCACTGATGTCCCATTTCGTGCGCAGTTACCCAAAATGGCATGTCAAGATCTTCGGGATCTTCAGGGTCTACATCCATAACAAAGCCAATATTTTCTGAGAAGGGTATCGTATTAGGAAAAGAGGCTGCATAACTCCCATATGGAAACTCCAAAATTCTACACTGCCTGTAAGGATATGGACCATACAAATCGCTGTAATAGTCTATTGATTTTTTCATTCCCTCCATCAATTTATCTATATTATAGGTATGGGTAGGATGATAATATACTTCCAAATTTATCCCGTTCCATTCTTCTCTAAGAACCTCATATTTAGCCGAGACGAATGCAAAAAGATTATGAATCTTCTGGTCCATCTTATAATGGAAAAAGCGTCGATCATTTTCTTCCCATTCTCTTTGAATGTAGCCAGGGGCCATGGCAATCTGATCTATATCAGTGCTCATAACAACTTCAAAATCAACCCAGTCGGCATCATCTCCAAGAATACCATGCTTATTACCTTCTATATCATTGTATTTTAACATAGGATCTTGATTTTCGCTCAATCCATGTTTTTTCCGGGTTCGTTTACTACTTAATTCTTTCTCAGGATTGTATCCAAATGTAGGAAACAAATCACCACTCCAAATCATTGTACCATTTTTAACAACAGTCCTACTAACGCCATCGTTTGAAAAACCAGTCCTACTTCTTTCACCTGAAAATTCTAAAGAAAAATTTTCTCCAGGCTTAATAGGAGGATCAAAAAGAAACATATCCCAACCATAGGCAGAATCTGAAAAAACATTCTGATATGGCCTTGACCATTTGAAAGTAGAATAAGGCATCCTCCGATTAAAATTAGCATGTATAGTATCAATTACTGAATCTGTTTTATTTTTCATTAGATATATGCCAGAAAATTCAACCCGCGCTTCTTTAGGAAATAAGTGAACTTCTCCATTTACGCCCGTAATCTTTGGTTGAGGAACACCTTTAAACTTTTTATAAGTCTTTTCATAATCTGCAGATTTTCTTTCCCAATAATTTGAGCGCTGATATTCATTCAAAATATTTGTGTTGTAAAAAATATAAACCCCCATACCAATGAAAATAAACCCAAAGACGATTGATCCATTTTTTAGTTTTGATGTCATTCTCGTTTTGGCTATTTCACATCTTGATTTAAAATCACCTGTCAGCCCTCTATTCCAAAATATATTACTTATAAATCCAAGAATTACTGCAAATGAGCCCCAATATATTTTATAAATAAAAAGGCGTTTGATATAAGGCTCAAAGCCATTCATATCAGAATATGTAGCATTAGAACCAGACCCATAACGATATAGTGTATGATCCAAACCAAACTGACTTGAAAACATCGTGAAAAGAAAATAAAGAATCATTATAAAATGACCCATGTATTTATGATTTACAAAAACTTGAATCATAAAAGCTAAAACACATAATAGCGCATAATCGGTTAGATCTAATAAGAAAAGCTGCTTTAAATAAAGAGAGATCTGATAATCGTAAAACCCTCGCCAGGTTTGTATCCCAATTCCAATCACCATCAGTACTGCTAACATTATTCCAGGAATTAAGATTAAGGTAATCAATTTAGACATCATGAAAATCCAGTTCGGGATCGGTAAAGAATCCATGATCTGGTCCGCGTTTAGTTCACGTTCTCGCCAGACAATTTGCCCTGAATAAAAAGTAATCAGAATCAACATGAATAAAGCAAAAGACCCACCTAATACGCTCAATACCATATTTGTCAAGGGCAATGTGTCAACACCATTCATATTGCCAATGGCTTGCTGGTTCATAACTAAGAATCCTGCCGCTGTCCCTGCAATAGCTATCAAATAGGGGTCGCGGTATGCACGTTTCATTTCGATAAAAACCTGGGCCTTAAATTGAAACCAAAGTGTGGAAGTATTGAACACAGGTTTGATGTGCATAAAACCACCATCAGTAGCCTTTCCTAATATGGTTTCAATTTTTCCATCTTTTTTGCGTTTGGATTTTCCGGGCTCGGAATGTTTAAAATCAAATTTCCACAAACCAATACCCATAAACACACAACCAGCTCCAAACCAAATTAGCCTATTTAGTAAAAGCCATTTACTTACGGGAATAAAATTTGAGTTTTGTTCCACAGGTGTCCAGTATCTAACAGCTAAACCGACAGCTTCTCCACCAAAAGGATCCAGTAAAGCTGCAATCCAGCGAGTCTCTATATCGGACACTAAATTTCCAGCTGTGAGATATCCAAATAAAAGAACGACTGATGCAAGATAAGTAGGAAGCATCCTGCGAGTGAGAGCAGCCAACATAAAAAGTAAAGCGCCCACCATAAAAACATTGGGAATAACCAGTATCGCAAATGGATGGAGGTAAGCATATAAGCTAAACGGACCTATAGCATCAGTATCTAAATAGGGCATTAAAAATCCAAAAAGCATCCCTAGTGTAAATCCAGCTTGAATAAATATACTTACAACAAATGCACCAAGAAACCTGCCAATATAATAATCAAATGGTTTTATGGGTTTCGTAAAAAATAATGGATGGGTATTGAATTCAAAATCGCGATATCCTGCATTCCCAAACATTGCTGCAAAAATCAATACACCAATAATTGAAAAAACTGTTTGAATGCTACCAATAACAAGTGGCGCATTCAAATTATTATTGGCATTTCCAACAACAATTCGGGCACCGGTAAACGCTCCACCTAAAATATTAACAATTAAAAATGCCAATCCAAAAAAGACAATAAAGTATACAAGAACAGAAGTTTTTTTAAATCCTAGTTTAAGTTCAAAATTTAAAATGTACTTCCACATACTATTCAGTTCCATCAATTGGTATTCCATTAATTGTAGCAAAATATAAATCTTCAATCTCTGGGTTTACTTGTTCAAATCCATTACCCAAAGGGGATTCACTGAAAATCCGCACCTGAATTTTTCCTAAGTAAAGGTGAGAAGAAATCACATCATTTTCTTTTTCAATTTCTCCTAAGTCTGATTTTTCAATAAGCCCTTTCCATACTTTTTGGTCTAATCTCTTAATCAATTGGATAGGCTCACCAACTAAATGAACTTCCCCATTTAGGATAATAGCCATATAATTACAAAGGTCACTAACATCGTCTACAATATGTGTCGATAAGATCACAATTACATTTTCACCTATCTCACTTAACAGATTGTGAAATCGATTCCGTTCCATGGGATCAAGCCCAGCCGTTGGTTCATCAACAATAATAAGCTTGGGGTCGCCCAATAACGCCTGTGCAATACCAAACCGCTGTTTCATACCGCCTGAGTAGGTACCAAGCTTCCTATCTTTTGCCTCCCACAGGTTTGTCTGATGTAATAGAGATTCTACAGCTTCTTTACGTTTTCTACTATCTGTGATTCCCTTCATTACCGCCATATGATCCAAAAGATCATGTGCAGAAACTTTGGGGTAGACTCCAAATTCTTGAGGAAGATAACCAAGAATTTCTCGGAGTTCTTGTTTCTGGGTTGAGACATCAATTTCTCCGATCGTAATAGAACCATTGTCGGGATCTTGCAACGCTGCAATGGTACGCATTAAGGTTGATTTTCCTGCACCATTAGGTCCTAATAGGCCAAACATCCCATTTCCTATTTCTAGGTTTACATTTTTTAAAGCTTGTACATTATTATCATAGGTTTTAGATATATTTTTAATTGAAAGATTCATAAGCTTGCTCTTAATGGTAGTTATTTATTTTTTGCGAAATCATCTGGAATTGTGAAAAACGCAGTGTCTACGGATTCAGCATACAATTCTAAGATTTCCATACTCATTTTAATTTTTGGATTCTTTTTTTCTTCGAAAAATGATACGTTTGTTTTAACTGATCTGCCTTGAATTTGATCAAGGTCGGTATTTGTATCCATCGTAAAAATAATTTTGTTAGATAAGTTCATTATATCCCAATGGTCTGCTAAAAAATTATCTATGTTACTATTCTCACTAAAATTTATATCTTGGCTGAAATCTTCAAAAATGCTTCTTTTAATAGAATCTTGTAAATCTAACAGCGGCAGATCCTTTACGAACCATTCTTCGATTATAATCTTTTTTTTATCAAATAAAACGCTGGTAATCCATTTTTTGGCCCTGTAGCCATTAACGATCTCTATATTCTGCACAGACATTCTCTCAATCTTAGGAGGTGATTCATCCTCATCAGATTTAAATATAAAAGAAAAAGATCCTGAATTATCTTCATCAGTCGAATCTGGCTCAAGCTCAATAAAAAATTCTTCTGGGGTCTCTAACCAATAAACTTCATCTTTTATGTTATAGTTAATAATTTTATCAGTTCCTGAGATCATAATCTGACCTACAGGATCATCTTCCATCCATCGAAAAACAAAACGATCTACATTCATTTTTTCTTCAATCTTATAAAGTCCAGGAGCAACTGTCTGGTTAATCCTTAATCTAATGGGACCTACAACAGGCACGGACATATTCATAACCATGGATAAACTGATTTGTAGATTTTTTGCGTATTGTATACTTAAAGAAAAGAAGATAATAAAAATAAATAAATTTGCACTACGAAGCATTTTCTGTATTGACCAATATTTCTAGTGCATTCAAATAGCCTTCTTTACCCTTTCCATAAATCTGAGTTGTACAGACATCTTTTAAAACAGAAAGTTTTCTAAATTTTTCCCTTGAATAAATATCACTTAAGTGCACCTCAACTGTTGGAAGATCAATCGCCTCAATAGCATCTCTAACAGCATACGAGTAATGTGTAAGTGCTCCTGGGTTTATAATTAATCCATCAACAGCATCAATCAAAGAATGTATTTTTTCAATTATCTCGCCCTCGTGGTTTGACTGAAACCAACTGATGAAGTGTTTTTTTGCAATTGGCTGATTATTAATCCATTTTTCAATGTCTATTAAAGTTTCGCAACCATAGACTTCAGGCTTTCTTTTCCCAAGAAGGTTCAAATTAGGTCCATTTATAATTGAAATTTTCATTTTAAATTTTCCAATGATCTTATAATAATTTTTTCCGATATTTTATAGACTACTTTTGCATCTCCAATTTTATTTAAAAGGATGAAGCAAAACTCACCTATTTCGTTTTTCTTATCTGTCTTCATATAATTAATCAATCTGTTTGGGTCAAATTTTTTTATTTTTGGCAATGGTAATTTTTTTATTATTTTACTTAATTTTTGGTATTCTTTATCAGAAAAACTACCGATCTCTCTAGAAATCCAACCAGCACAAATCATTCCATAA
>MDSZ01269239.1_pt1 | contig 17560 bp, 19 predicted proteins | sample 811201 | NCBI WGS metagenome assembly MDSZ01 (sample SAMN05326647, study PRJNA326480) | marine metagenome | isolation source: seawater | place: Indian Ocean: North | collected 2010
AGTATATTTGTCATCAAAGTATAACTCAATCTTGCCAGTAGGACCATTTCTTTGTTTTGCAACAATTAATTCAGCTTTATTAAATACCTCTTCATTCCTATCTTTCCAAGAGTCGTGTTTATTTTTATATGACTCTTGAGTTTCATCAGCCCCTCTTGTTGGTTCATTCCTTTGCAAGTAATAACTTTCTCTATATATAAACATTACAACATCAGCATCTTGCTCTATACTTCCAGATTCCCTTAAATCAGATAATAGTGGTCTTTTATCATCTCTATTTTCAACTTGACGGGAAAGCTGAGAAAGCGAAATAACTGGTAAATCGAACTCTTTAGCTAACTGTTTTAAATTTCTGGTTATTTCAGATAATTCATTAACTCTGTTGTCTCTGTTACTTTCAGGTTTTATCAATTGCAGATAATCAATTAAAACAAGTTTGATATCATAATTATTTTTGTATCTTCTGAGTTTAGACCTTAACTCCGAAACAGTTAAATTTGGACTATCATCAAAAAAAAAATTTAAATTATTAATTTCTTGATATGTATTTGAAAGTTTTAGAGAGTCTTTCTCATTAAGTTCACCTTTACGAAGTTTGTCACTAGGTATTCTAGATTGTTCAGCTAAAATTCTTAAACCAATTTGCTCAGCGGACATTTCTAAAGAAAACATTACCACAGAACCCTTACCCTCTTCTTGTGAAAAATATTTAGCAGCATTAAATGCTATATTCGTTGCGAGTGCAGTTTTGCCCATTGAAGGCCTACCAGCTAGAATAATTAGATCAGAATTTTGTAATCCTCCCAACATATTATCTAAATCTACAAATCCAGAGACAATACCAGAATACTTACCTTTTTTTTTAAAAGCCTTTTCTACTAGTTGAAGAGAAGATTTGGTTACGGAGGCAAAGTCTCTAAATTCATAGTTATCTTTTTTAAAATTAGATAAATCGAATAATTTTTTTTCAAGATCAACAAATATTTCTTTTATACTGCTAGATGTTTCAAAAGTAGTGGTTTCCTTATTCTTTGTTTGTGTAATTTTAAAAAGTTCTCTTCTCAAATGTAATTCCTGAAGAGTTTCTAAATAATTAGAAAAAATATCTTTTGAAAATACAATCTGATCTATTTGAAAAGATAGTTCTTTATGCGTTTTTGACTGTATATCAGGTATATAATTCTTAATAGTATCAATAGATACGTTTTTTTGTGATTTATGAAAATCTGTTATGACATTATAAATTTTTAGATTTTCTAAATTAGCAAAAAGAGAATTATCCAAATATTCAAAATGCGTATCAATTAAATCGGGATGCTTAATTAAATAAGCGATTACAATAATTTCTATATCATTATCTTTTAAACTCTCGTAGGTCTTCTGCATACAATTGTAAGTTATTTATAAATTCTAAAAAATAAAGTCTTAGGAGGAAGTTTTAGGGGATAAGATCTCAATATCAAGTGAGCAATTTACCTCTGGATGAAGATCTATATTGATTGAGTAATTGCCAATTGTTTTAATTTTATTACCTAGTTTAACAAACTTTTTTTGTATATTAATGCCATTTTCACTTAAAAATGTGACAATATCAGTAACACTTAATGACCCATACAGTTCACCATTATCTTTAGATGCAATTTCTTTGATAAATTTCAATTCATTTATTTTTGAAGCAGTCTCATTGGCTAGAGATCTATTTTTATCATCTTTTTCTATGAGGGCTGATTCTAATGATTTTATTTCTTCAACATTTTTTTTTGTTGCAAATTTTGCTTTACCATTTGGAATTAGGTAATTTCTTGCGTATCCATCTTTTACATTAACAACTGAACCTATCTCCCAATTTTTTTTGAATTTTTCTAAAACAACTACTTTTGACATAACTTATAATCTTATAATAAAGACAAAAACCTTGCTTGTTTAATTGCCTTAGTAATTTTTGTGTGAATTGATCTGGACATATTTGTTACCCTTTGTGGTATAATTTTTCCATTATCATTAACAAATTTTTTAAGAATATGAGTATGCTTATAGTCAAGTTTTATTAGTTCTTCGTTTGAAATATTTAGGTTTTTTTTCATTAATTATCTTTATTAATTTGTGGTGTAATATCTTCTAATTTATTAAAAGACTTAACAATAAGAAATCTCAGACAGTCAGTATTAAATTTTAAAAAACCATCTAATTTTTTAGGAAAATCAGATGAGGAGTTGAATCTCATAAATTTGAATGATCCCTTAGAATATTTATTAATTGAGGATTTTAAATTTTTAATCCCCCAATCTTCTTTATAACCAATCAAAATATTGTTATCTGAAAAAAATTGATCAATAGACGTGTTCAGATTTTTCAACTGTTCATTAGCCAGATCAGGTTTTACTATAATTGTAGTTTCATATATGCTAGTCATTTAGAATGTGTATCTATATTTATTAATTAAACATGTCAAATAAAAACCTTTCTATACTTTTCACTGGTCAAGGATCTCAATACTCTGAAATGGGTGAGGATTTTATTAAAAAGTATGACTGGGTTAAGGAGAGATATTCTATCAGTTCAGAAATACTTGGCTATAATTTGCTTGAAGCTCAAAAAAATCCTAATTTATTAAACTTAACTCAATATAGTCAACCGATGATTTTTGTATTTAGTTCAATAATCATTGATCTTTGCAAAGATTATCTTCATGAGAATTTTTCAAAAATAATATTAGCCGGACATTCTTTAGGCGAATATTGTGCTATGTATTTTGCTGAAACACTAAAATTTGAAGAAATGCTGGAGGTGGTTAAATACCGAGGTGAGGCCATGTCTATTGTATCTGATCCAAATAAATATTTAATGTATGCAATCTTGAAAAAAGAAGATTTAAAATTGGATGAGACATTATTTGGAAATGGTGTTTATATTGCCAATCTAAATTCTGACAAACAAGTTGTGATATGCGGTTTTAGAGATACTGTGAATAAATTTAAGGAACAAAATCCAATAGGTAAATTTATACCTTTAAATGTTTCAGCTCCTTTCCATTCTGACTTAATGATTGATAGCGCCAAAATTTTTAGCGAAAAAATAAAAAATATTTCATTTAAAAAGATAAATTTTGATTTAATTTCAAATCATCACTTAATTAATTACAAAAATATAAACGAAAAAGAATATAGCAAACAATTGTCTCTTCAGATACACTCACCGGTGATGTGGTCTGAAACTATTAAAAATATCTTATCTGAAAATATTGGAACTATTATTGAAATTGGACCAAAAAAAACGTTATTAAATTTTGTACCTAAAGAATTTCAAGGTTTAAAATATTTATTTTCTAAAATTGAGGATGTTAATAATGTTTAAGGAGAAAAAACTTTTTGTAACAGGTGGCACAGGATCTATTGGAGCCTCAATATGTGACTATTTTAATGATAATGGATGTGAAGAAATCCATGCTACTACTACAAATTTAAATAAAATAAATCAAAACAGAGAATTTATTAAATTTAAAGAATTCGATTTAAACCTTGCTAGTAGTTCAAATTTAGATTTGCTTTTTGATCTTGATATAGATTATTTAGTTTTAAATGCTGGTTTAAATAAGGACAACATCTTTTTAAGAATGTCTACAGATGACTGGAATAAAGTTATAAATATAAATTTAAATTCATCTTTTTATCTTCTTAAACATTTTATAAAGAGAATGGTAAAGAAAAGGTTTGGGAGAATAGTTTTTATATCCTCTGTTGTAGCTTATACTGGAAATCCTGGTCAAGTTAATTATACAGCATCTAAAGCGGCGATTTCAGGAATTGTAAAGTCACTTGCATTAGAATTATCATCAAGAAACATTACTGTGAATAATGTTGCTCCAGGTTTTATTAAGTCAAACATGACTGATAATCTTAATGATGGCCAAAAAAATGCAATTTTGGACAGAATACCAATGAAAAAACTAGGCAATCCTCTCGATATTGCAAAAGCGGTGGGTTTTTTATGCTCAAATAATGCTGATTATATTACAGGTCAAACAATTCATGTTAATGGCGGATTAGCATTAATTTAATAAAATATTTGAATATTCATTATAATGTGGTACGAAATTTAAAAATTATTACTAAGAGGTTACAAAATGAGCGACATAGAAGATAGAGTAAAAAAAATTGTAGTTGAACACTTAGGAGTAGAAGAGTCTAAGATCCAAAGTGAATCAAAATTTATTGATGATTTAGGTGCTGATAGTTTAGATACTGTAGAGCTTGTAATGGCTTTTGAAGAAGAATTTGGATGTGAAATACCAGATGATGCTGCAGAAAAAATTGTTACTCTCAAAGATGCAGTAACATATTTAACGGCTAACTCAAATTAAAATAAGAAATTTATCAATTGAGGCGAGTAGTAGTTACAGGTCTTGGAACAATAAACCCATTAGGTAATAATGTAGAGTCATCATGGAATTCCCTTATAAGTTCTAAAAGTGGGATATCTAAAATTAAAAAATTTGATGTTGACAATTATCCTTGTAAAATTGCAGGCTCAATAGAAGACTCAAACATAAACGAAGAAATAGTTACCATAAGGGATCAGAGAAAGGTTGATAGATTTATTACCCTTGGTTTAATTGCAGCTGATGAGGCTATTAGAGACTCCGGTTTTATTTCTGAAGATCAGACTTCTTATAGATCAGGTGTGATGGTTGGTTCAGGAATAGGTGGACTTGATACAATATATAGAAACTCTTCAATACTAAATAACCAAGGTATAAGAAAGATTTCACCTTTTTTTATACCATCCTCGCTTATAAATTTATTATCAGGTCATATTTCAATCAAGTACAATCTAAAGGGCCCAAATAGTTCACCAGTTACAGCATGTGCAACGGGAACACACGCCATAGGAGACTCTTTTACAATTATTAAAAATAATAAGGCAGATCTTATGGTTTGTGGAGGAGCCGAAGCCGCAATTTGTCCTTTAGGAATTTCTGGTTTTTCTGCTGCAAGAGCATTATGTGATACTTTTAATGATTACCCTGAAAAAGGCTCAAGGCCATGGGATAAAGATAGATCAGGTTTTGTCATGGGAGAGGGCGCAGGAGTTTTAGTATTGGAGGAATTAGAACATGCTAAAAAGAGAAATGCAAAAATTTATGGTGAAGTAAAAGGTTATGGAATGTCTGGAGATGCCTATCACATTACGAAACCATCTGAAGACGGTAATGGAGGTTTTAGAGCTATGAAAATGGCTTTAAATGAATCCTTACTAAATTCTGAGGATATTGGATATGTCAATGCTCATGGTACGTCAACTCAAGTTGGTGACATGATCGAGCTTAATTCTGTAGAGAAGTTATTTAGTACAAATAAAAATTTATTTATGAGCTCCAATAAATCCTCTATTGGTCATCTTTTAGGAGCAGCTGGGGCTGTTGAAGCAGTGTTTTCATTTAAGTCTCTCGAAGATAATACTTTACCTCCAACTTTGAACTTAGAAAACCCAAGTTCCAAAACATCAATAAACCTTATACCTAATGAGTCTATATCCAAAAAAGTAAATAATATTATATCTAATTCATTTGGTTTTGGGGGCACAAACGCAAGTTTAATATTTGGTCATTAAAAGTAATAATTTCTGCATTGTTTTATCTTCGCCCTCAGGTGCAGGAAAAACTTCCATTTCAAAATTATTATTAAAAAGTGATAAGTCAGTTTGTTTATCAATTTCTTGTACAACTAGACCAAAAAGAAATGGTGAAATTGATAAAAAAGATTATATCTTTTTATCTGAAAAGAAATTCTCTGAATTTATAAAAAAAAATAAATTTCTTGAACATGCAGAAGTGTTTGGTTTTAGATATGGAACTCTAATTGAGTCAGTCAAAAAATATTTTTTAAAGAAAAAAGATGTATTATTTGATATTGATTGGCAAGGTTATCAACAATTAAAGCAGAGTAACTTTGAGGTAGTTGGTATTTTTATACTACCACCAAGTAAAAAGGAACTAATAAAAAGACTCAAAACTAGGGGAAGAGATACAAATATTGAAATGAAAAAAAGAATGAACTTAGTCCAAAATGAAATATCACATTTTCCAGAATATGATTATGTTGTAGTGAACAAAGATTTAAAACATTGTGTAGAACAAATAAAAAACATAATATTGTCTGAAAGGCTAAAAAGATCTAGATTAATAAATTTAACCCCCTTTATAGATAAATTTAGGAATTAATTTCTCTAAATATACTTATTAATTTATCTAATTCTAAATCTTCGACTCTCAAATTTAGGTTAAAATTATCTCCTAAGTTATGTTTTTTTAACAAGTTTTTAAGCTTTTTTCTTTTATGTGAAAATAAGTTTCTTTTAAAAATCACAAAATCATCTATTTCATTTGAATTTAATTTACTATTATTTTTTTTTTTAAAAGTTACAACAGATGAATCAACTTTGGGTATAGGACGAAAACAATTCTTACTAACATGAAACCTTAATTTCATATCATAAAAACAACCAATAAATGAATTTATTGAATTTAATTTTTTATCAAGAAGTCTTTGAGCAAACTCTTTTTGGAACATTAGTATTAAATAATCTGGCATTATTTTCATCGTTGATAATTTAACTAATATTTGTGATGAAATGTTATAAGGTAAATTAGATATTACGCACTCATAATCTTTTTCAATTTGATGTTTTAGTATATCTTTATTTATAATGGTTATATTATTATCTTGAGAATATTTCATTTTTAAGATTTTTATTAATTCTTTATCAATCTCTATTAATGTTAATGAGGATGGTCTTTTAAATATTATTTTATCAGTTAATTTTCCATCTCCAGGTCCAATTTCTAAAATCTTAAGATTTTCATCCTGAATTAAATCAGATATTTTTTTTTGTATATTTTGGTCAATGAGAAAGTTTTGGCCATATTTTTTTTTTAAAACAAAAGACATACAAGATAAGAAGTAGTATCAGCACAATTTTTATATTTTAAATCTTTAGCTGTTCCGTGTGATGGGCTTAATCTTTGATAATTCAAGCCTATTGTTAAATTACAACTTTTTTTATTTAAAATTTTAAACGGAATAAGTGCTTGATCATGATAAGTTGATAAAAAAAGAGTATTTTTTTCATATTTTTTAAATGCACTATCGGCTGGATAAGGGCCGTTTATATTTTTGTATTTACTTATAATTTTATTTATTTTGAAATCTTCTTCTCCAAGAGTTTTTTCCTCACCACAATGAGGGTTGTAACATAAAAAATTTATATTATTAAATTTTAGTTTAAAGTTTGATTTGTTGATGATTTTAAATATATCATCGATGTATAATTTCAATTTATTGGATGTTACTAATCTAAAAACATTTTTTAAATTTATATGTGTTGTTAATGGAATTATTGAAAATTTATCTCCAGACATAAGCATAAATGTTTTTTTTTTATTTAAAGAACCTAAATATTCAGTCATACCAATAAATTTCATATTTTTTTTGAAAATTGATTTATTGATTGGCATAGTAACTAAATCAAAACCAGTCGAGTTTGAAAGTTGATTACCAATATTTATTTGATTAATTAAATTTTGGTGTTTTTTTTTACTAATATTTTTAATGTTAAATATGTTAATACAAGATCTATTATAATTTTCAAAACTAACTGGATTAATAATCTCATTAATTTGGATTTTAGAACTTTTAAAATAATAATTATTCTCAAAATCTCTAATATCACATAAGATTATGTATCGAACCTTATTTTTTAACAAAAAAAAAGATTTTATTATGATTTCAATATTTATGGAATCCGTATCACCTAAAAATATAAATTTATTTTTAATTTTTTGTTTTATCATATACAAATGACTCAAACTTTTGAGATGTTTTGGATTGTATATACAAAATTATTAATCTCTCAAGTTTTTTAAAAACTTCTTGATCAATACATACGTCATATTTGATTTTATTAATAATGACTTTGTAATCATCAGAGTTATTTTTTAAATTAAAATAAAAGCTTTTAATAAAATCGTTATTATCGTGCAAATCGATTACTTCTTTAATAATTAAGCAATTATTATCGCTAATAGGTAAATATAAATTTTCAATATTTTCGAATATATCAAATATCTCCCTTTCATTTAAATTGTTTTGAAAATAATCAATAATGAACTCGTCTCGAATTAACAAAAAACTTAAAAATATCCTAGTATTATAATTTTCATAAGATTCTCTTCCATATAGTTTTATAATCTTTTTATTAATATTATTTAGAAATTCACTATTGTTTTCTTGTAAATTCTTTAATAAATTTTTAATTAAGACTAAATCTTTAGTTGCACCTGAAAAATTGATCTTCTCACCATAAGTATTTTCATACAACTCTATATAACTATTTACGTCGATATCTGTCACTACTATATCACTCTTATGATAGACTATTTCAGAATTTGCCTTGAGGCAAAATAGTAAAAATAAAATTAAAAGTGATTTATTAAAGACCATAATTCAAATTTCCTGCCTCTTCAAAAAATAAATTACTTCTTTGTTCATAACCAAAAAAACCTAAGTAGTCCATTGTATATCTTATACTAATTGTTTGATTTGGCTTTGTATTGTAATTATCGTTAAATCTTACATCTCTATAAGAAATATCTAATCTTGAACAATCATCTAATAAACTTAATTGGATAGTTTGAGTGTACGGACTATAATTGTTTTTTAAATCTATGTTAGAGTTCATACCAATATTAATATTTTCGTTTATATTTTTTAAAATACCCACCTTTAAAGATTGCGTATCGGATGATAAATCTCTAAAAGCATTTTTATCTGTTTCATTATATTGTAAATTTAAATTTAGAAGTTCAGGGTAAGTAAAAGAATAGTTCATCTCTTTTTTTTCATATTCTTTACTATCTAATCGAGTATCTATCTTAAAATTTATATGCTTGGTATTACCACTTGCTTCTAAAGCAATGTCGGAAAAGTTACCGTCTTGGTTAATTGCATTGGTATAATTTGTTTTAGCATTTAAGTCGTATGATTGATTAATATTTATACTAATATTTTTATTTAATATATTAATATTATTTTCTAATCCATATATTATTCTTGGTGTGTTATCCTCTAAGTCATCACCATAAAATCTACTATCTGAAAATTGGTTTTGATAATTAAATGATATTGCTTCACTATCCTCATTAATTATTCTATCAGAAACTAAATTAAGGCCATGGACAATTTTAATTCTAGGTTTAATATTTTTGTAAGAGTTAAGAAAAGCATCAGAAGATAAAACTGCATTTACCCTAAAAATTTCATCATCGAGACTTGAGTTATGTTTAAAATTATAACTACCAACACTACTTATAAAATTAATATTATTAAATAATAATAAATTATTTAATTTATTACTAAAATTTAAAGAATTATTAACTCTCAAAAATGAATTATCAGAAGGCTTATCTATGTTAGAAGCATCTCTTTTTAAAGTTGTAAGATCAAATCTATTATTTAAAGTAAAATTATTCTCTATTAATTTTTGATTGGAATATTTTACAGATGGTGCAAGTGGTATGAGACTAGTTTTAGTTGTATCAAAAGCCCCTACAGTAGATATTTCAGTTCTTAAATAATCTGAGTCATCAAAATTATTATATCTATCCAATCTTATGAAGATATCCTCAAATGTTATTGGCTCTTCATTTGTTGACCTAGTTGTTGACACACTATTGGTGATCATTGCTTTATAACTTAATATACTTTTTTTATCTAAAATTTGTTTTGCTTCAAGATTGGCAGTATTATAAATATTGCTATTGTTCTCTAATTTTTTGGTAAGAATTCCTAGTGAAATATTACCTCCAGAATTTTTATGATTTATTGTAGTATTTAAACTAAAGTTATTTGTATTATTAAAACTACTATCTAAAGTTATTTTAGGTCGAAAAATAACATCAGTTTGATCGCCAACTGGTAAATAATACGGTGTTATTAAGGAAGTATCTGAACCAATACTAAATTCAATAGTTGGTGTAAGAAATCCTTTTTTTCTTGGTGCCTTTGAACCATAATGTGAAAAATAGGGAAGATAAAAAACTTTATAATCTGCAATTTGAAGAAAAGTATCAAAATGAGTAAATTTATCATCGTCTATTTCATATTTTGTTTTGTCAATTCTTAGGGACCAAGTAGGACAATTAAAAAAACCCTCTAAGTCACAAGGTGTCAAAAAATTATTATAGAAATGAATAATCCCATCCTCTCTTTTTGCTTCTTCAGAGTCTATTTTTAAATCATTATTGTATATGTAGTTAACTTCTTTAGCTGTAAAATGGCTTAAACTAGTATTACCAGTTAAATCTTTACCACTTAATATATTTAACTCCTGATATAAGTAAAAGTTACCATATACTTCAATTATATCTTTATTGTAATCGATGATACCTCTATCAACTAAAATATTAGTATCATTCACATTAATTTTTGAATTCTCTGCGAGTTCAACAATATTTGTTTGTTCATTATAGATTATATTTTTTGTGTTTATATATGTATCATTATTAGCACTAAGAACTAACAGTTGATTAATAAAGAAAAAAGAAATTGCAAAATGTAAAAAATATTTACTCATCTAAAAATACTTTAAACAGCAATATACCAATAATAATTGTTGCTAATATTTCAAACTCTTGTCTTAAGTAGTTTAAAGAACTATTAAAAATAAAAAAAGAATATATTAGAATTAATAAATTAAAATAAATTGGTTTTTTCATACTTTGTTTTGAACTCACTAAACTTGAACTAAAAAATGTAAAGAAATTATAATGAAAAAATAGTAGGTAAAATATTAATAAATTGATTTGTTTAAATTCGAACTTAAAATTCTCACTATTATTAACATATTTCACAGTTAAATTATGTTTAGTTAAAAAATCAAAATCAAAGTTTATTACTTTTTTAGAATTTATATCTTTAATTAAATTATTTTTGTATTGTGTGTAACTACCTGCTGTTAAAACACTATTTGAGTAAATTATTTTATTACTATATTCAGCAAATTTTATTTTGTTATCTGAAACAATAAATAATCTGTATTCCGTTTGATTTAAATTATCTAAGTCTATATTTTCTAAAATACTATATGATTTTGAGTCATCGTATTGTTTGACTAAAATTTTATTTTTAAATTTATCATTTTTACTAATTAATTTTGCCTTACTTTCTTCAAAATATAAGCTTAATTGCTTTTTATTGATTTCTACATATGTAATTATCAAGATTATTGGAAGAATAAACAATATTAGTCTTTTAATAGAAAGGTAACTTTTAATAATTATAATTTCATTTTTTGATCTCAAAAAAATAAGCAATAGAATTATTGAAATTAGAAAAATAAATTCAGGAATATATGAAATTATTTGTAATGTATTAAGCAAACTAATTTTTATGATTACATTAAATAAATAATTTTCATTTAAATTACCGATAAGAGAAAAAATAAAAAAAATAAATAAACATGATACTAAACTAATTGATAGAGCCAATATATACTTTTGATATAGTAAATTAATTATTTTCATTAAATTTAAATACGATGTAAGTTGTAAATAAAAGAATAAAGAAATTTATAAAATAGTAGTAATGTATGAAAAAGTTTTCATTTTTATTGAGCAAAAATATTAAATAAGAGTTGATAACTTGTAATATCAGAACTATTAAAAATATTAGCCCATAATAAATAAAAACCTTTTTTTTATTCAAATATAAAAAAAAAATTTTAAATGAGATTAATATTATCACCAGCATAAGAAAGTATTGGTAAACTCTGTTATGTCCTTGAAAGTAAAATTCTTTATCCTCTATTTTTAGTAAATTATAAGTATTAAAATGCTCCTTATCCAATGTCAGAGTCTCAATATCTTCGTTTTCTAAACTGTAAATAAATTTATCAAAAATAGTTTTACTTTTTTCACTGCTATTAAGAATAATTCTCTCACCTTTGTAAAAAATTAAATTATAATTTTTTTTATTAATTTCTATTTCTGCATATTCCGATTTAATAAATTGTCCATCTTCATATATAATCCCTTCTATTTCATAAAATCTATTATTTTTTTGTTTCTCGAAAAAAATACTTACTTCTCCTTCAATATGAAACTCTTTTGATGAGGGAACACCTAATTTTAAATTATTTCTTATTTCTAATTCTTGAACTTTATATTTTTTATAAAGGCTGACAGATAAGTATTCATTGTTAATAAAATAAAATATAAAAATAGTTGAAAAAATAATTAAAAATACTGATAAATTTTTTGATAAAGAAAAATATTGCTTCAGAACAATTATTTCATTGCTTGTATTAAATTTAAAATTTAAAAAAAAACTGGCTAAAATTAATAAAAAAGGCATCAATGGGCTTAAAAAACTTGGTAAGACTAAAGCGGTTGTCCAAATAACATCAATAAGTTGAGTTGTAATTGAGTGCTGTAACTCTAAAATTCTCAATATTTGTGAAAGCCATATTAATCCAATAAAAATTATAATATTTATTAATATATATTTAAAATAGTTGAAAAATATGTATGATTTTGTACCTCCTAGCATGAGTGTACAATTTAACTTAATAAATTTGCCTAATCAAAGCATTAAATTATTAGTTAATGTTGGCAAAAATAGTTCAATCAAAAAAAACTTAACCAATTTTACTTATGATAAAATCATAATTTTTAAATATTCTATTCATGTTAAAAATTCCCAAATTGTGCTTAATATTTACCCTGGAGAAATAAATAAAAACACTCACTTTAGTAAAATAGTAATAGGATCATTTATTTATGATACATCGACAAAATATTCAATTTCAGAGATATTAATTAAGTCAAATAATAAATCAGCCTTAGAGCCATTAGTTTTCGGTTTTTTAAAAAAAGATTTTATTTATTCTATTTACAAAAATCATACTATTAAATCAAAATATAAAACAAAATTTAAACTTTCAAAAGAATATTCAAGTTTGTTAGACTCCATTAATTTTTTAAAAGAATTAGTTTCTGAACCAAGTAATATAATCTACCCAAGTTCATTTGTTAAAAGAGTATCAAAAAATATAAATAAAAAAAATGTGATTATTAAGAGTCTTAATCAAAAAGATATTACAAAAATAGGTATGAACTGTTTGTTAGCAGTAAGCCAAGGTAGTAAAAGAGAACCGATGGTTATGGAATTTAGTAAAAAAACATCAAAAAAAAATGTCGATATATTATTTGTTGGTAAAGGAGTATGTTTTGACAGTGGAGGAATTTCAATCAAACCAAGTGGTGGAATGGAAGATATGAAATGGGATATGGCTGGTGCAGCAGTAACTGTTTCAATTATCAAATATCTAAGTGAAATCAAAACAAATTTCTCTTACGCTGGAATTGTTGGGCTTGTTGAAAATATGCCAAGTGGAAGCGCGTATAAACCTGGAGACATAATTAAGTCTTATAAAGGAATCAATGTTGAGGTTTTGAATACAGACGCTGAGGGAAGGTTAGTACTAGCTGATATAATCACTTACGGCTGTGAAAAATATAAACCGAAAATTGTAATAGATTTTGCAACACTAACTGGAGCAATTATGGTTGCTTTAGGTCAACATTATGCAGGATTATTTAGCAATGATGATAAATTAGCAGATACCCTTTATAAATCTGGTCAAGATACTAATGAAAAAATTTGGAGAATGCCTTTACACGATGATTTTGATAAAGAGCTTAACTCACCTTTTGTTGATTTAAAAAATATTGGAGCTGGAAGATATGGTGGATCAGTAACTGCAGCTCAGTTTTTACAGAGGTTTGTCCCTAAAAATACAAAATGGGCACATATTGATATAGCGGGAACTACTTGGAAAAACAGTGGAGATATTATGAATAGCAAAGGATCTACAGGTTTCGGCTTGACATTAATTTCAGATTTTGTAAGTAAATACTTCAAAAATTAGATAGTAACGTGCAAAGAACATTTTCTATAATCAAACCTGATGCAGTAAAGAGAAATCTAATTGGCCATATAAATCAAATAATTGAAAACTCTGAACTAAAAATACTGGCCTCGAAGAAAATGTATTTAACAAAAAATCAAGCCGAGATATTTTATCAAGTCCATAAGCAAAGACCTTTTTTTAACAGCTTAGTTAATTACATGACCTCCGGTCCTCTTCAAGTACAAGTTTTAGAAGGAATGGATGCTGTCGCTAAATATCGTAAAATTATGGGGGCTACCAATCCAGTTGAAGCTGAAGAGGGAACTATAAGAAAACTTTATGCAGAGTCTATTGAAGCAAACTCAGTTCATGGAAGTGACTCTGAGGAAAACGCAAAAATTGAAATTAGTTTCTTTTTTGCAGGATCTGAGTTAGTTTAGTAAATAATTGACAAATTGTTTATATACAAATTGATGCTCTAAAGTTTTATGTTTATTTTTGAGTTCCGACTCATTTTTAGTGCTAATTTTTTTTATTTTGTTTGAAATAATTTCACCATCATCTAATTCATTTGAAACTTTATGAATGGTAAAACCATAGTTTTTTTCATTATTAATCAACATTCTTTTTTGTGTCATCAGTCCTTTATATTTAGGCAAAATGGAGGGATGGAGATTTATAACATCAAAACTTTTAATGATACTCTTTTCTATAACTTTCATATAACCAACTGAAAAAATAATATCTGTATTTCGAAAGTTTTTTTTTTGCAATGTTCTTTGGAACTCTTTAACTAGAACTTCTTTATAAAAACTATCTATATAAGTTTTAATTTTTGTAGATATTTTATTATTACTTATTATCGTTATTACTTTAAAGTCCTCTTTTATATGGTTTTTTTTTAACAATTTTAAAAGATTTGATCCACTCCCTGATATTAAAAAAGAAACCTTTTTACGATTATTTAATTTCACCAATTAGACTAAATAATTTCCTTTTAACAAATCTATTATAATATTTCTTGTTGATTACAAATATCATACCTATCCCACAATTAAATATTTCCATTAATTCGAGATCTGAAATTTTTATATTATCTTTAATAAAGTCGTACTCTTTTGGAAGTTTAGTTATATTTAAATCAAATTTTGAATCTTTGGGAATACTTCTTTTAAAATTTGAATAAACACCACCACCAGTTATGTGAGAGAGTGTCTTGATACATTTTAAATCATATTTGTTTATATATCTGTGATAAAGACGTGTAGGCCTCATTAAGAGATCAGAAAGCTTTCGTTTATTAAATGTTGCTCTTTTAATGTTAATTTTATTTTGCTTAATAATTTTTCTAATAAGAGAATATCCATTTGAATGAAATCCATTTGATTTTATTCCAAATATCAGATCTCCTTTTCCTATATTTAAAGTTTTATAATTCTCTTTTATTCCTATTAAAAAACCCGCCATGTCAAAATGATTACCTCTATACAAAGACGGCATCTCTGCTGTTTCACCTCCGATAAGTGAACAACTAATTTTTTTGCAAGCCCTTGTAATACTTTTTAATATTTCAGTATATTGTTTTGAGTTAACCGAACTGCAAGCAAAATAGTCTAAAAAAAATAATGGTTTTGCCTTATTACATAATAAATCATTTGAACACATTGCTACTAAATCTTGACCGATTCCATTATATGCATTTAACTCCGCAGCCAATATTGCTTTAGTTCCTACACCATCTGTTGCAGCACACAGCGTAACATCCTTACTTACTTTATATTCAGCACTAAAGCCTAATTTATTTCCTAAAACTTTATCATTTTGAGATCCTTTGATGAAATTTTGTGCTTGACTAATAAGTTTGTCAGTTTTTATTACATCAACACCAGATTTTTTGTATAGTTTGCTCAATGAAATATTTATATTTAATTAGTATTTTTTTTGCAATTAATTTAAAAAATTTATCAGCTTATCAAGAAATTACTATTCAAAAAGATAGCAATCTTCAAAATTACCAAGAGTTACTTTTAAGAATTAATAATTCAATTACAGAAGAAAACATAATATCTTCAATAGAAAAAAATATATATAATATTAATTTTAGTAATAATCAGATATCATTATCTATAGATATAGATAATTTATCTAAAGATTTATATTCATTAAATATCAAACATAATTTATTTTTTATAGACTGCACTATTCAACAAAACTTTTTTAAATTTAATAATAAATTTAAAAATTGTCCAAATTTTATTATCAAAAACTTTGAAAATGATTCTTACATATATTTAAACCACAACAAAAAATATTTTCGTTTAATTAAATTTTCAAAAAATATTGATCTTAAATTTATATGGTTTGATTTCTTGGAAAAAAATAAAAACTCTTATCAACTATCTATTGATCCATCAAATTATAAAAAATTGAAATACTTTACAGGTTTAGAACCAAAGATATTATCTTATGAACAAAATAAAATAATATTAAATTTTGAAAACTTTTATAATGATAAACAGATTAATTTTTTGGTAAACTTTTTTTAGTGCAAACATTCCTTAATTTAGATAGTTCTGATGAGGAAATATTATATTCTTCAGAAAATGAGTCAGTTATTCAAGCACTCAAGAGAAGAGATGAATACTTAATTATTTATGGACCTATAAAATCTGGTAAAACCACTATCGCAAATAAATTCTCTAAAGATTTTAATATTAATATGATTAATAAAATTCCTAGAGATTTAAATATAAAAAAAGAAACTTATTTAGACTTAAATAACCTACCAGCAAAAGATGAGAATTTTTTCCATTTCTTACAGCATTTTAAAACAAATAACATTCCTTTGACTATATTTACCTCCGAAAATTCTATTGAAAATTTATCTGAAAAAATTTATTTCCCTGATGTTACTTCAAGATTAAGGCAATTTAACTCATGTAATATACAAAATCCGAGTAAAGATCTTCTTTTTAAATTAATAAATAAATATTTGTTTTTAAAATCTATTAGTGTCCCAGAGCAAATTATTGCTGAAGTAATGAAATATATTGAAAGAACATACATAGCAGCATTTGAGGCCGCAAAAACCATTAATCATTTGCTTTATGAGAATAACCATAATATTAATTTGTCTCTGATTAGGAAGCATTATGAACAAATATAGAGACTATTATTTAAAAGATATTAATAGTGATCTAGTAGATAAAAAAATTACGGTTTCTGGATGGGTTAATAGATCAAGAGATCACGGCAATTTATTATTTATAGATTTAAGAGACTCAACTTCACTCTTACAATGTGTTGTAGATAATACTTCTGTAAATTTTCCTGAATTATCAAAAATTAAAAACGAAGATGTTATTAAAATTTATGGTCAAATAAACAAAAGAAGTGAGGAAACTATAAATACGAACTTAGACTCGGGTGAAGTTGAATTAAAAATTGAAACTTTTGAAATATTAAGCCGATGCTCAAAAACTCTTCCGCTCGAGGTAAATTCAGATAGTGATTATGGTGAAGAGGTAAGATTAAAATATAGATATTTAGACCTTAGAAGATCTAAAATGCAACGTAACATTAAGCTAAGAAATCA
>MDSZ01119258.1_pt1 | contig 17557 bp, 17 predicted proteins | sample 811201 | NCBI WGS metagenome assembly MDSZ01 (sample SAMN05326647, study PRJNA326480) | marine metagenome | isolation source: seawater | place: Indian Ocean: North | collected 2010
GCGTTTTGCCATTGAATTATTATTTAAAACAATCATACCTCCGCCTCCACTAGTGATAATTTTGTTTCCATTAAAGCTGAAGCAACCAATATCTCCGAAATTACCAAGATGTTTTTTTTTATAAAAACTGCCAACAGCTTCAGCCGCGTCTTCAATTACTTTGAGCTTATATTTTTTAGCAAGCTTTAATATATTGATAATATCACAAGGATGTCCAAAAATATGAACCGGTAAAATCGCTTTAATCTTATTTTTAGTATTCTTGTTAATACAGTCTCCATTTTTAAAAATTATTATTTTTTTGAGATATTTTTCTAATTTTACGATATCCACTCCAAAATTCTTTTTTATATTAGAGTCAATAAAATGTGGTTTAGCTCCTAAATTTTTAATAGCATTAACTGTTCCAACAAAAGTTAGAGATGGGACCAAAACTTCATCATCTTTTTCTACTCCACAAGCTAATAGAGATATATACAATGCTTGAGTTCCACTAGTTACAGCAATTGCATTTTTGCTTTTTACATATTTTTTAAATTTCTCTTCAAAAATATTTACATATTTACCAGCTGAAGACACAAATCTGGTTTTAATTGTACTAGATACATATTTTAATTCTCTTTTTGAAAATGAAGGTTCATGTAACTGATGAGGACCTTTTCCTATTACCTTTTTTATAGAACTTATAATTATCTTTGATAATTTCTTTTTCATTTAATTATAAATTAATTGAATAATTTCCATAAAGTGTTGAATTAAAATCTTTCATTTTTATTTGATTTTTTTCAAAAAATTCAATCATCTCCTTAACACCCTCATCTACACCAAATTTAATTTTAAAATTCAATTGGTTTTCAATTTTTGAAAAGTTAACCTTATAATTTCTTGGATCAAATTTTTTATTCGTAAAAGAAACTTTATTACTGTGGGGTAATTGTTCTAAAATTAATTCGGTGATTTGTTTTTTTGTATAATTATTTTTTTCCCCTCCAACATTAAATACTTCAAAGTCTGTTAACTTTTTATCGGACTCTATTACTTTTTCTAATGCAAGAGCAAAATCATTTACATGACAATAAGGTCTCCATGTTTCAGCATCAAAGACTAAAAGAGACTCTTTTTGGTATATGCTTTTCGTAAATTGATTAATTGTTAGGTCAAATCTCATTCTAGGTGATAAGCCGAAAGCTGTAGAAAATCTTAATATTGTTGGGCTAATTTTGATTTTAGATTTTAAATTTAAGATATAATTTTCGATTTCAACTTTTTGTTTTGCATATAGTGATAGAGGTTTAAGAGCTGAATTTTCGTCTAATAAATCGTCTGTTTCGCTTAGACCATAGTTAGAACAAGTCGATACAAAAATTAGTTTTCCATCATTTTTTTTTTCACATAAAAAAATTAGTTCCTTTATTCCATCTAAATTTATAATTTTGGACTCTGCAGGATATTTTTTAGTTATTGGATCGCCAACCAACCCTCCCAATATAATAATTACATCATGATTTTGAATTAATTTTTCACAAATTTTTTTGTTTCTTAAATCACCTTTTACAAGGTTGTAATTTTTTGAATTTTTAAAAGAGTTGACTGCATATTCATTGTTGAAAATAAAATTATCTAAACAGGTCACTTGATATTTTTTTAAAAAAAAATCTGTAACGACTGTACCAATATAACCAGCGCCGCCAATTAATAATACTTTAGTTTTCATTAGGATTTTTAACCTTATGTATTTTTCCATTTTCAATTTTGAAAATAGAGTCACAAGATTTTAGTGTTGACAGACGATGAGCTATCATAATTACTGTTTTATCCCTTTTAAAATTTATGATCTCATCAATGATTTTTTTTTCAGTCTCATTGTCCAATGAATTAGTAAATTCATCAAATATAAGAACTTTTGGGTTGCTATATAGTGCCCTTGCTATTGATATTCTTTGTTTTTGACCACCAGATAATCTGTCTCCAAATTCCCCAATTTGTGTATTGTATCCTTTTTCTAGATTATTTATTAGTTTATCTAGTTTTGATTTTTTAATTGCGAGCTCTAATGCAGCATTATTAATTCTTGATTCAGGTAGAGCAAATGCAATGTTTTTTCGAATTGTATCATCTATTAGATAAACGTCTTGTGGCACATAACCTATGTGATTTTGCCAAGCACTTAAATTTTGCAACATGTTGAGATTATCTATTTTTATACTGCCATCAGTGGGTTTTAAGAGACCTAACAATAGATTTATTAAAGTGGTTTTACCGCTTCCACTTTCACCAATAATACCAATAATTGAGCCAGCGTCTATTGAGAATTTTATATTATCTAAAATTAACTTATTGGACCCAGAGTATTTAAAACTTACATTGTTGAAGTCAATTTTTTCACTAAATTGAATTTTTGATTTGTCATTATTTTTTACACTTAAATTTCCGTCAAAATCTTGGAACTCTTTATAAATAACGTCAATAGCAGGTCTATTATAAATGATTTTTTGAATAGAATTCATTATTCTTGTTAAAGAGGGCATCAATCTAAATGCTGCGGCTGCGAATAATCCTAAAATAGAAACAATATATGCAAATTCTTTATTTAAAAATAACATTATAATAATTAGCAAAATAAAACCTAGAATAACTAACCACTCTAACCAAAGACGCGGCAGAGAGTCTGTGAAGTTTTGTTTTACTTCAAAACTATTTAATTTTGTATTATTTTCAGTAAAAACTTTTAACACTTCACTTATTCTATTGAGGATCTTAATATATTTTATTGAGGTAAATCCCTCTCTCAGATGTTTTATTCTCAAACCAGAGTGAAATTGGCGTCCCTTTCCCCATTCTTTTGCCCTTATTTGAACTTTTTTATAAAAAACGTATCCAAAAATACTTAGAAATGAAATTACGACTATTGATCCAACCGGTTCATATAAAATTATGAATATTGAAACTCCCAATAAAACTACTAATTCCGTTATTAATAAAATTAAAAATTGAAATAGACTTACTACTAAACTTATTTCATCAATATTTCTAATTAATTTTGATGAGTTATTTTTTAAGTGGAATTGAAAAGGTTTATTAAGATAAATATTAAAAAGTTTATTTGATAGAGATACTCGTAAATCAGCTAAAAGCTTAGTTTGAGCATAGGAGAAAAAAGTCAAATATAAAGCTTTTACCGTATAAATAAAAAACATAAAATAAATAATCACTTTAATTATCTCATTTTTATTTGAGGGATAAAAATTAAAGAAATTTATTATCTGTAAAAAATTTTTATTAATATTCTCAGCTGTCAAAGATTGTACAAAAGGTATTATTAATCCTATTCCAGCTGCCTCAAGAATCATTGTGATAAAAGATAGAACAAATAAAATATTTAAAGATATAATTTGTTTTTTTGTTAAAATACTTTTAATTTTTTCAATCATTTGTGGAAAATAAATTTAGGCAATGCTCCGCACTTTGTAAAAAGACGATTTTACAAAATTATATACATATTTAAATTTTATAAAGAATTAAATAAATAATTATTTTGTTTAATTCTCGTTTTTATATTTCCTAAAAAAATATCAATTTTATTTTTTTGAAATCTGACAACTTCAAATATTTTTTCAGAAAAAGGTCCCGATATAAACTTATATTTTGTATTCAAATTTATTTGAATAAAATTTGTTGAAATGTATCCATTGTCATTTTCAGCTTTTTTACATTTCATAACAAAATTTTCTATTTCGTTTTGGGATTGTATAAAACCATTTAAAAAATATTTTAAACCTCTAGAAAATTTTAAATTTCTTATAGTACAAGGATTATGAAATTTTTTGTGAAAACAAAATAAATAATCTCCTAATAAATCAAACTCTTTTTTGATAAGTTTATTTTTTTTATATTTTTCAACTAATATTTTTGGATTATAAATAATAAAATCATTCCCCAAATTTTTAGTAAGGTCCTTTTTTAAGAAATTTATTTTCTTTTTATTTGATTTAATTATCGTCCACATCTTTTTTGAAATTTTTAAGTTCTTTTCTAAGTTGATCGTATTCGTTCATTTTTCTTTTCATGAAATTAATTGTAAGCTTTGTTCTTTCAGCAATACCTTTTGGGGTTAAAACGTATCTCAGATATTTGATTTTGTGTTTTTGCTTTTTAAAATTTTGAACTTTAATCAATCCTTTTTTCTGCAATGACTTGAGACAATAGTTTAATTTACCCAAACTAAACCCGAGTTCATTCGCAATTTTCCTCTGCGAAGAATATGGAGTTTTTTGAATCTTCCTTAAAACTTCAAAATGGTCTATTTCTTTTTTCATATGTTCAAAATTTGAACATTTATAACGTTCAAAAATTGAACGGTAAAGTCTTTTTTGTTATTAAATTTGCCATTTTTAGCTTATAATTCGATTAAATTTTAAAAATACATTTATTAATGAATAATGAATTCATAAATTACAAAAATTTTACATATATACGTATTAACAAAAATATTTCAGATTATTTTAAAGAAAAAGGATATTTGAGACTTCCAAAAAATGCATATTTAAATAAAATAATAAAAATTATTTTTTTAAAATTTTTTAGAAAAACTTTTTTAATATTCAAAATATTATTCAATTCGAAAGTTTTTTTTAATGAACCTGAAAAGAAATTCAACATTTTATTTGATGATGATTTGATCAATGTAACAAAAACTTTATTTACAAGAAAAAATTATTTTGTCTTAAATTCAAGAATTGAAAATATAAATGAGATTTATTTAAGTAAAAAAATAGTTTTTTTTATTCTTCAAAATTTTTTTAAAAGAAGCATAAAGATTAATTACTTTATTTCAATTATAAAAATTATTAAACCTAAAAATATCATAACCCTAACAGATAATTCTATAGATTTTTTTATTCTTAATAAATTTTTTTCAAAAAGTAACATTAACTTTTATTGTATACAGAATTCACATAAATATTTTAGTAAAGACCCTTCAATAAGAAAAAAAAGATTTATCTCAAACTATCTTGTTTTTGGTGACTTTGAAAAAAAAATTTATAAAAGAAGTAAAATAAATAAATTTATTCCTGTAGGATCGCTTAAAGCAGAAGTTGCAAAAATAAAATTAGGAAAAAATAAAATTGATTCAAATAGATATGATATATGTCTTATATCTGATCCAAATATTTCTGCGTTTCAAGATATAAAATCGCAAACTAGCACTGATGAAGGTTTAGCTTTAGTAACAAAATATTGTATCAAATTTTCAGAAAAATTTAATAAATCTATAATAATTTCTGGAAAAACGGATTCTAATGACTCATCTAAATATCTCGAAGAAAAGTATTACGAATATTTATTAGGTGGGAAAAAAATTAATATTCAATTTAATAAAAAATTACATTTTGGAAGTTATAAAAATATTTTACAAAGTAATGTAACAATTTGTTGTATGTCGAGTCTAGCTAGAGAAGCTTTTGAATTTAAAAAAAAAGTTTTATGGTGCCAGTACATTAAAGGAACAAAGTTTCCCTCAAATGGTATTTGTGTAATTAAAAAAAAAGGTTATGAAGAATTTGAAAAAAATTTATTAAAAATTTTAAAATTAAATTTTGAGTCTTATGTAAAAAAAATTAACAATATACAATTAACTTATAATAAGAAATTTAGTGCAATAAAATATATGCAAAATATAACAAGTAATTATAAATGATGAGTTTAGGAATAATAATACAGGCCAGGTCAGGTTCAAAACGACTTCCAAATAAAGTTCTTCTTAAAATAGATAAAAAAAATTTACTTGAACACGTAATTTCAAGAATAAAAAGTACAAAATTTAAAAAAAAAATTATTATTGCTACATCATCATTAGCAAAGGATAAAAAAATAATACAATGTGCAAAAAAAAATAATTGTTATTTTTTTTCTGGAGAAGAAAAAAACGTTTTAAAAAGATATTATAATGCTGCAAAAAAACATAACTTAAACATTATCATAAGAGTTTCAGCCGACTCCCCATTTATTGACCCAGTAATATTGGAAAAAGCTTTCAATATTTTTAAATCAAATAAATATGATTACGTATCAAATATAATTAAGCCTTCTTTCCCAAAAGGTATGAGTGTAGAGATATTCAGCTTTGATTGTTTAGAAAAAACTTTTTTACAAGCAAAATCTGATACTTATAAAGAGCACGTCACAAAATTTATGTACAGAAAGCAAAGTAATTTTAGAACTAAAAATTTTGGGCTAAAAATCTCTTTGCGTCGTTTTAAATTTGCAGTTGATACAAAAAAAGATTTTTTAAAAGTTAATAAAATTTATGATAAATTAAAGAAAGCTAAAAAACAGCATTCTTATAAACTTAAAGATTTAGTAAATTGTAATAAAAAATTATCTTAATAATTCGTTTTTTCGTTCTCAATACACAACTGACAAACTTTATTTGGTTTGTTTGTTTTAAATTCTGATCTAATTTTGTTCATCTTTACACCTTCCCAAATTTCCTTAACAGAATTGTCGTGTATATTTCCAATAGGCAAATTTCTACCAACAGTGTTACAACAAGGCCCTACTGTCCCATCTGAGTGTATGGTAATTTGTCCCCAAGGTTGGTTGCAATTATATTTTTTAAGTTTTTTTTCGTTCTTATTATCTACACTTTTCTCAAAGTCTTTGTAAAAATCTATCGAGCTCTCTTTTTGAATTTCAACGCTATCAACAATATTTTCCCATTTTTTTATAAAATTATCTATTTCATGTTGATTAGTTTCTAGTGCAACAAAAGATACTCTTACTAGAGGAATTTTTTTTCCTAATGAGTTTCTCAGTTTCATAAAATTTTTTACATTATTTTCAATTTGATTCAAACGGTTTGTATTTATAATTTTCTTATTTACTGGAATCCGGACTTTGTCATAAGTCTCATTAGTAGCAGCGTCTATGGATATAAACAATCTAGTTAAACTACTTTTTAAAATTAAATTACTATTTTTTTCATTTAATAAAGTTCCATTGGTAAATAAAAATTGATCCATTATTTCTGCTTCCTCAGCCATCTTTAAAATTTCTGGATAATCTTTATGAAGTAATGTTTCAGAAGTGCTTAAAAGTAAAGCATCTAATTTTTCTTTTTTAAATTCTTTAAATATTTTTTTTAATGTATCTAAATTTAATGTGTTTTTTTTTGTATCGTTTCTGTATCCTTGGAAGCACATTACGCATTCTAAGTTACATCTATTAACAAGTTCTAAAATTAGTGAAACAGGAAAAGAAGGTTGTGCTTTGTGATTAGTGTCATTAAGATAATTTTCATATTTTTTTCTATAGTCTAAAAAGCGTTTACCAAACTTAGGGTATAAATGTTCATAAAGAACTTTTTCAGTATCTACTCTAGAGATTTTTTTTCCAACGCTCTTCGATAAAATGACTTTATTTTTTACTTTTTCTGATGATGTATTATTTTCTAATTTCATTTACTTTATGTTTATACCATTTGTAATATTGTTCAAATCCCTTTTCTAGTTTAAATTTAGCAGTAAAGTTTATTCTTTTTTTTGCCTTATCTGTGGAAAGTGTACCTCTTTTTGGCACTAATTTATCCCATGGAAGGTACTCAATTTTTTGATTGTTGAATTTATCTAGCAAAAGATCTTTTAAATTATTTATAGATCTGCCTAAACCATAGGTCAGATTAAAAATTTGATTAGTAGAATTTCTTTTTTTATTTATAATTTGTTTAACACCGTGACATAAATCATTAATATATGTAAAATCCAACTTATCATTTCCCTTACCCTTGATAGTAATTTTTTTATTTTGAAAAGCATTTTCTAAAAATACTTGTATCACTCTATTGCTTATACACCTTTCCCCGTATAAAGCTGATGGTCTTACAATTGTGTAATTGATTGAAAATACATTTGAGTACGACTTTATTAGTTTTTCAGCAGAAAGTTTTAAGCTTGCGTAAATACCGATAGGATCACAATTATCATTCTCTCTTACTACGCTTTTCTTAAATGTTCCATAAACCATACTAGATGAGAAATAAATTATATGTGTTTTTTTAATGTGTTTTATTGCTTCAAGAGAATTAAATAATGTTTTAAAACTATTTTCAAATGCATCATTTGGGTTATCATTTGATCTATTATCATGAGATACTGCGGCTAAATGAATTAAAAAATCTGGTTTATATTTTTTTACTATATTTTCAACAGATTTTTTATTTCTAGCATCAATTTTTTTCAATTTAATTTTATTTTTTTTTAATAGATGAAGTCGCTCTTTTAAAAATGAAAAATAGAGTTTTCTTTTAAAATTATCTTTAACATTTTTTTTAACATGACCGAAATTGTTTACTTCTAAACTATCAGCGGTTAAAACGTTAAAGTTATTTTTTTTTAAGAAAACAGCGAGATTATGTCCTATAAATCCCGCCCCTCCAATGATTAATATTTTTTTTTTCATTGTTTGATATATTTTATTTTTACCTTTTTTCTTTTAAAAATTGACTGATCGCTAAAAACACAAGCCGCTATTAAATTTAGTTCATTAATTACGTCATTTAAATAATTTTTACCATAGCTAATTTTTTCAAAGAATTTTGGCAATAAACATGCTTTTCCGCCATATATATTTTTTTTAGTAATAATTTTTTTTGACTCATGTGGATCTCTGTTTACAAAAATTCTTGCGCCCTTATCGTCAAAAATAAATGATTTTTTAGTACCAAAAACTTTTATTACATGTTGGTGTTTGTGTACACATCCAAAATTAGCCGTTATTTTCCCTATTGCCCCATTATCAAAAATATATGTGCTTTGAACAAAATCATAGAATTTAAATTTTTTTCTTTTCGTAACAATCTTATTTCCTGAGCTACTTACATATGTAGGCAATGATTGTAAAAAACTTATCATTAAATCGACCATGTGGATTCCTCCGCCTAACATTACACTATAAGACCTATCTTTACCTCTCCACCCTTCTATAATCTTATTTATTCTTCCGTATAAATAGTCACCCTCAAAGTAATATATTTCTCCAAATTCACCTCTATTTATTTTTTTCAAAATATTTTTAAAAATACCTGCATTTCGCAAAACTAAGTTAGAGTATAATAAATGCTTACAATTTTTCTTTTTTATCAATTTAAATATTTTCTTTATCTCTTTAAATGATCTGCACATCGGCTTTTCAACAAAAATATGTGAATTTTCATAATATTTTATTATATTTTTAAAATGATCTTTATCGTAGTTGCTTATTGAAACTATTTTATTTTCCTTAATATTTGCAAATTTTTTTAAATTAGTATCTAAAATTATTTTTTTACTTTTAAATTTTTTGATTTTTTTAATGTCAGAAACAAATATTTTTTTTACTTTTTTACTTTTTTCATAATACTTAACATGTTCAGAACCAGTATTACCAAGACCAATTATACCTACGTTAAATTTACCTTTTATTTTCATTAGCCGATTATGTTTTTTATTTGTTTTACCATATAATCTATATCTTTAAATTTAATATGAGGAGCAATTGGAAAAGAGATTGAGTTATAAGCTATTTTAGAAGAGTTCAAAAAATTATTTTTTGAATATTTATATTTTTTTTTGTAATAATTAAGCATCGGTACTGGATGAGGATAATAAATACTTAACTGAATTCCCATTTTTTTCATTTTTAAGATTACTCTATCTCGGTAGGATTTACTTTTTTTATTGAGGATAAGAGTGAGACAATAATAACTCGATGAAAAAGTTTTATCTGAACCTATTTCTAATATTTTAAAATTTTTAAGATTTTGTAATTTTTTTATAAAATAGTAATAATTTTTTCTTCTTATTTTAATTTTTTTTTGAATTTCTTGTAGTTCATAAATACCAATTGCTGCTTCCATCTCGCTCATTCTGTAATTCAATCCAAAAGAATTTACATTATAACTTCCAGGAATTTTTCTTTTATTTGGTGAAGCTATATCATATCCAAAAGATTTCATTGATTTGATAAGCAAAAAATCTCTCTTATTTTTTAATATAATTGCACCACCCTCTCCAGTAGTAATTATTTTAACAGGATGAAATGAAAATGCACCAGCATCACCGAATGTACCAGCAAACTTTCTTCCAATTTTAGATCCAATCGATAAGGCAGTATCTTCAACAACTTTTAAATTGTGCTTTCTTGCAATTCTATTAACTTTACGCATGTCAGTTGGTCTACCTAAAAAATGAGTAATACAAATACATTTCGTTTTTTTTGTTATTTTTTTTTCTATTTTTTCTATATCAATATTTCCTGTTTTTAATTCGCAATCTACAAAAACTGGTTTAGCTCCACAAGCTTCAACTGCGTGCGCTGTAGCTACATGTGTTTGAGCCGACATTATTACTTCGTCGTTTTCGGTTAGACCAATTGATAAATAATAAAGATGCAAAGATGCTGTGCACGAGGACGTGCTCAAAAGTTTTTCATTATTCAATCCAAAATAAGATGATAATTTTTTTTCAAATTCATTAGTTAATTCTCCGTGGACAAATATGCCTTTATTAATAATTCCTTTAATTTTTGAAAAAACTCTCTTATTTACAATTGGGCGTGCAAATTTGATCATTTTATAATTGAATTACTTTCTTATAATTTTTTTCAGCAAAGGCACCTCTGGTGTCAAAAATTTTTTTTGAAAATTTAAGGAGTTTTTTTTTATTCAAGTTACTGTGTGCAGTACATAAAATTACATAATCATATTTAGAACAATGATTAAGAGGTTTAGAAAAAATAATTTTTTTATTTAATTTAACTTGTTTAACCTTATCATCATGAAAATCTATTAAATTATTATAGTTAGTTAATTTCTTATAAATTTTTATTGAAGGTGACTCTCTTATATCATTAACATCTTTTTTATAAGCCATGCCAATAATTAAGATCCTTTTTACTGTTTTTTTATCTTTGATTTTTTTTTCTCTTTTGATTATCTCATTTATAACCCAGTCTGAAATACCGATATTTGTTTTTCTCGCTAAATCAATAAAGTTTGCTTTTGTTCCATTTTTTTTTGCTATCCAATTTATAAAAACAGGGTCGATTGGTATGCAGTGTCCTCCAACGCCAGGGCCTGGGTAAAATGCACTAAAACCAAAAGGTTTAGTTTTTGAGGTTTCTAAAACTTCATGAATATTTAAATTTAATTTATTACAGATAATCTTGAGTTCATTTACTAATCCAATATTAACCGACCTATAAGAGTTTTCCAATAATTTTGACATTTCAGCTATTTCTAAGCTTTTAGCTAAATATAGTTTTTTAAATATTTTTTTATATAAATAATTTATATTTTTTTCAGATTGACGATTAAAGCCACTTACCACTTTAGTGGTATTGTGTAGAAAAAATTTGTACTCTTTTTTATTAATTTGACCCGGGCTAATTCTTTCAGAGGAATAACAAAGATAAAAATTTTTACCGACACTAAATTTTTTACTAAGATGATTATAAAAAATATCTTTTGTCGCCCCCGGGTAGACAGTGCTTTCTAAAATAATTGTTTGGTTTTTTCTTAAATGTTTTTTTACACTGTTAAAAGCATTTTTAATAATAGACATGTCTGGAGCTTTTTGTTTATTTAAAGGTGTAGGTAAACAAAAAATAATGTAGTCAACCTTATTTATATTTTCAATTTCTCTCATTGAAAATATTTTATTTTTGTTAATTATTTTTAAATTGGTATTTGTTAAATCTGAAATATAAGAAATATTTTTTTTAATATTTCTTATTTTATGTTCATCTATATCAAATCCATAACAATTAATTTTTTTTTGAGAAAGTAAATGTAACATTGGCAGCCCAACATAACCTAAGCCTATAACGCCAACGGAAATTTTTCTTATCAAAAATCAAATCTCCCTTATTTTTTTTGCGATAATAAATAAAGTTCCTGATGTTTTTTCTTCATCAAAAATTTTCTGAAAATCGTTATATCTTTTTACTAGAACTGACATAACAGTAGAATTTTCTACATTTTGATTTTTAAGAGTAAGATAATTCATTATCATATATAAATCTAAACCATAAACCCATCTAAATATAGGCTTGAATCCATTTTTGTTTAAAAAATACTTTAAACTTTTAAGTGTGAAAGAACTTCTTTGAGCTGCACTCAAATGTCTAATAGACTCATTAGGAAATAATCTAATCATATCGTGAGTAACTGATTCATAGTTTGGCACGTCTATCATCATAACTCCGTTTTTATTCATATTCCTATTAACTATTTTAAGCTCTTTATCTGGATCATTAATTACATCAAAATATCCTGTGGCAGAAACTACATCAAACTTAATTAAATTATTATTAAAGCTATCAAAATCTTTCATATCAGATCTAATTACATTCAATTTTTTTTTCTTTGCAAATTTTATATCTTTTTCATTAAGGTCAAATCCAAAACCCCTTACACCTTTTTTTCTTACGGACTCTAAAAATTCACCATTGCCGCATCCACAATCCAGCCAATTAAAATTTTTTTTCTTTTTTGAATATCTCAATACTTGTTCAACTTTTGGCATACTAAGAAATTTTTTTCTGTATTTTTGTTGACCTTTGTCTGAATGAACTGCAATAACATCACCTTTTTTTTTCCAAAATCTTAATAGAAAATCTCTCGTGTAAGAATATTTTCTCATAACATGACTACATTTTTGACACTGCAAATATTCAATTGAAAAAACAGAGGTCGCAAATTTTAGGTTTTTGCTACCACAAATTATACATTGAGAAGTTTTAATTTTATCTTTTTTTTTTGCCTTTAGAAAATTTTTTGCGACTATTTTTGAAATTTTATTTTGCTTACTAAAGCTTTCATGCGTTATGCCTTTTAAAAGAGAAATATCACATGTTTTGCCTATGAGATTTTTCAAAGTTGTCATTTTTTTAACCTTTCTATTTAATTATTAAATATTTTAATTCTATTTACTGTTAAAAAATACTTTTACAAGATCTAATATCACATATTTATTGACATTGTTCAAATAATGAACAATAGTAGGCTTATTAGCTCACTATTACTTATAAAATCTTGAATTACATAGTTAAAAACAAAAAGGCAAGAAAAAACAAAAAAATAGAGAGTATTTTGGTTTTTTTCAATAATAATAGAGGGCTCAAGTTATCCAAATTTTTAACAAAGAAGAAATTTAAAATTTACGAGGTTGTAACAAAAAAATTTTTAAATAAAAAGATTCTCAAAAAATTAAGTAAAAACTCAAGAGTTATTAGTAATTTAAAGAGTAAAAACCTAAAAAAATTTATAGAAAAAAAAAAATTTGATCTAATTATTTCTGCCGGTTTCCCGCATATTTTTCAAAAAGATTTTTTAAATTTAACACCTTACGGAATTATCAATTTACATGCTGGTAAACTACCCAAATATAAAGGTGGCTCGCCTCTAGTCTGGCAAATTTTAAATAATGAAAAAAAAATTGGTTTATCAATTATTAAGGTAAATAAGACAATTGATGGTGGAAAGATTATTTCTTACGCAAATTTTAAAAATAATCGAAAAGATAATATTTCACAAATACAAAATAAAGCTGATAGAGTTTTTTTGAACCTTACCATTAATGCTTTAAAAAAAATTGAAAAAAATCAAAAATTAAAAAAACAGCCTCAGTCTAAATCTTATTTTCATCAAAGAAAAGATAAAGATGCTTTGATAAATTTTACAGATAATAATTTGAAAATTTATAATTTGGTTAGATCTCAAAGCTATCCTTATAAAGGAGCTTTTTTTTATAATAATAGAAGAAAATTTCGTTTAACTAAATGTGCAATATCAAATCTTAACCCAAAGCTTTTACCCGGAGAGATATTTAGATTTAAAAAGAAAAAAAATATTTACATTAAATCTAGAAAAAATAGTGTACAAATTATTGATTTGATTCCGGGTGAAAGATTTCTTAAAGGAGTTATTACATTATGAAACTATTAGGAAAAGATTTAAATAAAGAAATTTTATATATTGCTGAGATTGGAGTAAATCATGAAGGCAATATAAAGAGATGTTTTAAATTAATAAAAGAAGCTAAACAATCTGGAGCAGATGTTGTAAAATTTCAATGTTTCACACCAGAATACTACGTTTCTAAAGATACACAAAAATACCAGAGAATAAAAAAATTTTTTTTTGATCAAAAAAAATTCGACAAAATTATAAAATTTTGTAAAAAAATTAAGATTAAGTATTTATTCACTCCTGTTTCCCACGACTGGATCAATTATATTAAAAAAAAATCAGATACAATAAAAATTGCAAGTGGTGACTTAAATTTTAATTTTCTAATAAATCAAATAGTCAAAAATAAATTTAATATAATTCTTTCAACAGGAGCATCAAGCTTTGAAGAGATTCAAAAAACATTTAAAATTATTAAGCGCAATTATGGTAAACAAATTTTTAAAAAATTGATAATAATGCATTGTGTTTCAAGATATCCTGTGCCAGATGAAGAAGCAAATCTTTTAAGTATAATGTATTTAAAGAATAAATTTAATTTAACAACAGGATATTCAAACCATGTTATTGGAATAAATGCCTGCCTTGCATCAATTTGTATGGGCGCAAGGGTAATTGAATTTCATTTTACTGATAATAAAAAAAGAAAGTTTAGGGACCATCAACTATCCCTTGATAAATCTGATGTGATTAAAATGATTAAAATTGGAAATAATTACAATAGATTGATCGGTAAATATGAAAAAGTGATAAATAAAAAAGTTTTATTGGATAAAAGAAATTTATCAAAAGGTATTATAGCTGGCAAAAAACTGAATGTAGGTCATAAAATCAAAATAGATGATATTAGTTTCGCAAGACCAGCAAGATATTTTCATGCTAATGAAGTAAAAAAAATTTTAAATAGAAAAATAAAAACAAAGATCGAGTTTGGCTCAATAATAAAAAAATCAACCGTTAAATAATTATGTGCGGAATAAGTGGATACCTTGGTAGAGAAAAAATAAGTAATGATTTAATTTATAAAACATTATTAAGTATGAGAAATCGGGGACCCGATCATCAAGGCTACGAACATATAAGTTTTGGTGAGAATAATTTATACTTATTATCTTCCAGACTAAAAATTGTTGATAGAAATATCAGATCTAACCAACCAATGAAAATGGATGATCTTACAATTATCTATAACGGTGAAATTTATAACCTCGATGAGGTAAAGAAAAAAATTTTCTCGTATGGTTTAAAATTAAAGACTGAGTCTGATACCGAGATTATTTTAAAAATGTATAAAATTTTTGGAACAAAATGTGTAGATCATTTTGAGGGCATGTGGGCATTTTTAATTTACGATCATTTAAATCAATTAGTTTTTATTTCAAGAGATAGGATTGGGGAAAAACCCTTGTATTATTTTAAAAGTAAAGATGGCTTTTTTTTTGGATCAGAAACAAAATTTATAAGAACTTTGCTTAATAACTATAAAGAAATTAACGCCAAAAAAATTTCTCATTATTTAAAATTTGGCTACAAATCTATTGAAAGATCAAACGAGTCTTTCTTTAAGAACATTTTCAAAATGGAGGCTGGAACAAATTTCTTAATTAAAAAAAACTTAAAAATTTCAAAAATTTCTTATTGGAAGCCAAAGATTAAAGAAAAAAAATTTTCTGAAAATATGTGTAAAAAATTAATTAGAGAAAATTTTGAAAAAAAAATAAAATTAATCTGTGATACAGATTTAAATATAGGATTATCTTTAAGTGGCGGTATCGACTCAAACTTTATTTTAAGTTTTATAAAAAAAAAAAATGAATAAGGATATTAAAACTTATTCAATTATAGATCAAAATAGTAATAAATATAATGAAGAGAATTTAATAAATTTTATTACCAAAAAATATGGAATTAAAAACAAAAAAATTTATTTATCAAATCGTAAAGACTATCTACCTGAGTTAAAAAAATTAATTAGATACCACGACAAACCAATCTCAACCATAAGTTATTTTTTGCAGTCACTAATTTATAAAGAGATGAAGAAAGATAATATTAAAATTAGTATAACTGGTAATGGCGCAGATGAGTTATTTACAGGATATTATCATCATTACAATCTTTTCTACCAAATACTTAAAACGAAATCAGATAAAAAAAAATTTTTTTATGAGTGGAATAAAAATATAAACCCTTTGATACGAAATAAAGAATATAAAAATATTTTTAAGAAAAAAGTTAAAACATATTTTACCCTTTTAGATAGTAAATATTTAAAAAGTCCAAGTGTAAATAATTATAATGAGAAAAAAATAGTAAACAATGGTTTAAGAAACAAAATGCTTAATGAACTACTTTTTCAAACGGTTCCTTTAGCATTGATTGATGATGATTTAAACGCAATGTACTACTCAATTGAAAATAGATCGCCTTTTTTAAACAAAGAATTATTAGAACTTTCGTTTAGCTTTCCCTCTTATCTTTTTATGAAAAACGCATATAGCAAATATTTATTAAGAGCTGGATCGCAAAATATTTTGGATGATAAAATAAGACTTAATAGAGAAAAAAAAGGATTCAATGCATCTTTTTCATCTATATTTTCTCAAAGAAATAAAAATTTTAATGAATGGTTTTATGATCACGATAGTAAAAACCCCATATATTCATTCTTGAATAGAAAAGTTTTTTTAAATAATTTTTATAAGAAGCATCATAAAATTTTCCCTGATATGGCTACACAAACTATTTTTAATATATGTAGTACTAAAATATTTTTAGAGGAAATAAATAAATGAACTTTAAACTATAACTTATTTTTTAATTATAAAGCTTAATCTGTTATTAAATTTCAATTTCTCAATTTTTAATTTTTTGTGATTTTTAAGAAATTCTTTGGTTGCTCTCGTAGCACCGTTAACAAATTTATAATCGTCTATTAAAATTACACCGTTTTTTACAATTTTTTCATACAAAGTATTTAAGACAAATTTTGTTGGCTCAAAAACATCCATATCTAAATGTAAAAATGAAATTTTCAATTTTTTGTTTTTTCTTAAATACTCCGGGATGGTTTTATGCACATCGCCTTTAATTAGTTTGAAATTTTTGAAATTTTTTTTACGCAAAGCGCTCTCTAAAATTCTTTTTTTAATACCAAACCCTGATGTTTTGTCATGAGATTTTGCGAATTTTTTATCTTCTTTAATAGTTTGAATAGGAAATTTTCCAAAGGAGTCGAAACCTAAAACTTTTTTTTGATTATTTTTATTTAAAAGATCTCTAAATGTTAATAAACGAATTAAACTTGAGCCTTTAAAAACTCCGCATTCTACAATATCTCCACGTAAATTTACTGTTTTTTTAAACAGTTCAAATTGGCATATTGCTTTGCTTAATCTTGAGACGTCTGAGTTTAAATAAAAACTGTTTTCTACGTTCCATATGTTCATTAATTTTCCTTAAAAATTTTTTTCAGTGCATAAATCAAGCCAATCGAGCTATTAGTACTGGTCAGCTACACGCGTTACCGCGCTTCCACATCCAGCCTATCAA
>MDSZ01078417.1_pt1 | contig 17554 bp, 21 predicted proteins | sample 811201 | NCBI WGS metagenome assembly MDSZ01 (sample SAMN05326647, study PRJNA326480) | marine metagenome | isolation source: seawater | place: Indian Ocean: North | collected 2010
CTACTAACCCATTCATAACATCCATCGTTCATAACTGCGCAAAATTTTCTATCTGTTTGTTCAAAAAAGTTTGGACAGTCTGGATGAACTATTGTATCTGCGTCAACTATGAGTACTTGGTCATAATCTATATCATTGGCATCTAAAAGTTTTAACGCTAAAGACTTATGCCAGTTAGCATTCATATATTCTTCTTCGTATACCCTTTCTGTCAAAACAAATACCTCGCAATTATTTTTATCTGCCCATTGTTTCCAAGCATCTATACTTAAATGGTAGGTATCGTTTCTTCCCTTTTTCTTTTCTTCTGATATGTTTACTATAAAGATTATATTTTTCATAACTATTTTACAGGTACTGACCACTTTTCCCAAGTCTTTTTTGTTGGCATGTTTGCTGGATAATAATAGTTAGTAAAAGAATATCGTTGTCCTTCTTCTATATTTGCTCCTCTATGTATATTATTTGTGGCAGTTAAAATTACTGTTCCAGCCTTTGCTGTTACGACAAAGGGTTTTATGCCATTGCTTTCGCATAAATTAGCTATTCCATCATCTGTGAACCTTGTTCCTCTAATATCTTGCCTTAATTCACCTCTTAAATTTACTGATGAAGGTATAAACATGTATGGCCCATTTTTCTCGTTAACATCAGTTAAATAAGCCAAAGCCTTGAATTGTTTAGTATTAGAATCTCTATGCCAACCTCCTCCAGAATTTATTACCTTTCCCTTATCGGCTGTTAGTCTACCAGCCAAAACTTGATGACATCTTCCTGCCTCTCCTAAATATTTAGAACAAACTTGAGATAGTAATTCATCTTCTGCAAATTTTTTAGCTATTGTAGATTGTCGTTCTACGCTAAATAATCTCTCGTCTCCTCCACAGCCTTCGTGTATTAAGACTTGAACGTTATCTTTATACTCATTAAAACAATAATCAAGTTCCTTTTTTGCTTGTGAGCATTCTTCCTGTGTAAAGTAATCTTCTAAAACACATATACCTAAGGTATTTATGTGATTAACTATTTCGTTAGCGTTGTACAATATATTATTGATATTATCTTTATTATATTCCATTATATTTCCTCTATTCTTTTTGCTTTGTCGTCTATTACCATATCAAAATGTGGTTTTGGATGGTTATCTGACGTTCCTGTAATCAATTTGTGGTACTTGCAGCCCCAATCATCAAGTTGTTGTTTTGTTAAATCATAATAATCTATACTTGATAAAGAACCTCTTCCTGTCCAATATGTTATGGTATTTCCTTCATCGTATAACTTATTTATTTTTTCAATATTTTTTATACTTGGTTCTGCTAATTCATACGCTCTATCTCCAGGATAAAAGCATATTGTTTCGTCTATGTCTACAAATATATTTTTCTTATCTGTATTTGGTGTGTATTTTGGATGTATTTTCATATAGTTAATATAATCAATTTATTTCAATTAGGAAAATTCTGATAGTACTTTTTTCATTTTAATTAAATCTACTTTCCAATTAGAATTCATTCCTCCAGATATTGATAACGCATTTTTACCAGTTATTACTCCTTCCTTTCTATTTACAAAGCTTGTATCATCAAACATGGTTAAATTCGTATGGTTAATTGCATATTTTAATCTTTCATTTGTTGGAAAGAATTCTGGACTGTTTATAGATATTACTTTTGTAGAAGGAGGACAAAATAATACATTTGACATTCCACCTCCAATTGGGCCAGCAACAATATCTGCCTGCCTAAATATTCCTATAGTCTCTTTCATAGAAAAGTTTTCTGAAAATATTTCACTGAACCCGTGCTCTTCAAATAAGGATACTACTTCGTCTTCATTTACACATTTTCTCTGTTCAGTGTAGTTAGTACCTATATTTTCATTTTTAGGTTGAGTCCATGTTCTTCTTGATACGTATACCCTGTCTATACAATCCTTAATTCCAACCATTGAACTAAATAAACTAAAAACTGCTTCGTGAGGCGGTTCTAGAGACATCCTGTTATGAGTCAAAGAAGAACCAACTATTACGTGCTCATATTTTGTGCCCTTATCTAAGAATATCAAATCATCCTTTGTTATACCAAGCAATTCTAAGGTCTCATAAACAAACTTATGTAAATCATTCTTTCCATCTGGAACATTTATTAAAAGTTTTAATTCACTATTGTGTTTTTTCTCATTAAAGTATGAATACAAATAAGGAACTGTGTCATACAACCAGTGAAAATAATTAGCACAGTTATAGACAAAGTAAAAAACAGGCCTAGTTTCCACCTTATCTATCCTTTCGTTTTTACATTCCCAAACCATATCATCTTCATATATTGTTCCTCTATCTAATGACATGAATCTTTCTATAGTAGGCAATAAAAGTTCATTTTTAGTTCTTAATAATGGCTGAGGATAATGAGCACTTTCTCCCTCTATTATACAGTCATTAAAATATCCTACATTTATATTTCTTTTTTCAGATATAGTTTTTATTTCTGAATATTCTGATTTATCCCAAAATTTTATTTTCATAATTTCTCAAATCCTTTGGCGTTCCCCAACAGTGGTAATCTTTAACAGTAAATATTTCTACATCTCTATCAACACTATTAAAGATATTATCTATGTAATATTCTCCATTACTCCTTATATTTTTTTCGTATATCTTACTTAATCCTTCTAAAAAATATTCCGCTTTCTTAAAATAAAAAGTACCAACTATTGCGTGATTATTAAACGGGTCATCGAAAAAACTAGTTTTTACATGAACCTTTTTTAGTAAATTATTATCCATCTCAATCCAACTGTAAGAGCTTGGGTCTTTTGCAAAAGCTTCATTATTTACAGTTGCCCAAACTATTATATCTGAATTACCAGGAGTAAATTCATCATAATTTAATCCGTAATCACAGCTACTAATAATAATATCTTCAGAAAATTCTATACTAGAGTTAAGTATTCCCAATTCAGCGGTACAAGCTTGGCCTTCTGTTGTTTCATCTACATATACTATTTCTACTCCAGGATACCTTTCCCTAAGCTTTATATCTAATCCATAATTTATAGTGTGTTCAGTTCTACATACAAAAACATATTTGTCTGTTCTCGGTAAACAATCAACTGCCCTGAATATCATAGGTAGTCCATCTACCTCAACGAGGGGCTTTGGTTTTTCTATTCCATTATTATAGAACCTTGTACCTTCTCCTGCTAATGTTATTAGATTTGTCATTTTAATAATTCTATGTAATCGGAACATACTCCGTATACATGTTTCTTTTCCCAGTTTTCTATGTCTTTTTTATCTAAAAGAGGTATTATACACATTCCATCAATCATATCAATGTTATGAGCCCATATAAGACCATTACTCATTATAGTATAATCTTCCTTTTCATGGTAAAAAATATCTAAATCATAATCAAGTAAAAAAGTTAATGCTTGAAAATTTTTACAATGAACGTACAAATAACTATTCCTTTCTAACAACCACTCCTTTGATACCTCTACTTCTCCTTTGTCGTGTCCTAGATATAATTTTGAATCATTTTTCCATATATCTATTTCAACAGAATAACCAGCTTCTATAGCTGTATCTATGTAATCTTGCCTGTTTTCTAATTCAGGATTTCTTCCGTTTATATTTCCTCTATGTGATATTAGTCTCATGATAATCTCTCCAATATCTATAACAGTCTACCAAATCTTGTTCATTTTTTACCTGTAATTGCTTTAGAATAGTACACCAAGCTTCAAAGTTTTCCAATTCTCCAGGAGTACCAAATACAGTTACGAAATGAGTATCGTATATTCCCACGTTTAGACCGTCGTTTATCAATAAATTATATACTAAAGTTACGTAGTATTCGTTATTATAGTTTACATCCTTATCCATGCATTCTTGAAAATACTTTTTAACCATGCTTCCCTTTCTAAAGTAATATGTTCCTGTAGAAGCTGACTCTCTCCAGTGGTCGTCTGTATACGGTTCTTTTTCCTTAACTTCTAATACCTTGTCTCCTTCCATTTTCATATATGCCATATAAGTTGACGCAAGCCTATGAGGATGAAAATTTGTATGGGATAATATGCATCCGTCTAATTTTTTTTCCTTTACATATTTCTTAAAATCTGGATAGTGCCATAGATAAGGGTTGTCACAATACGTTACAATAACTTCTTCATCATCATCTATGTCTTCAAAAACCCTACTGACAGTATAGACAGGCCCTTTCTTATGGTCATCTATTATATAGCACTTGTTATTTTTTACTAACGATTTTAATACAGCAAGCATGTTGGTTGTTGTTGCATGTGTTTTATTACATATAAAAATAAACTCGTCATTTTCCTTATCAAACATGTCTATAACATATTCTATAAGTTTTTTATCGTTTGCTTCTATTAAAGGTTTAGGTTCAGAATAACCTGCTTTAACAAATCTATCTCCAGTACCAGCTAATGTCACTATTATTTTCATATTTTAACCCTGTGTTTTTCAAATTTTAAGTTAACTAATCTTTCTGTAAATTCTTTATCTAAGAATCTGCAGTCGTAATTTAATTTTATATTATTATATTCTTTTTTCATGTCTGCATACCAATCTACAGATGAGTTTTCAAATATATATTCGTCCGGACTCAAACAATTATTATCTGTAAAGTTATTAGAATATGAGCCCTTATTTTGTTTTGACCATTCTTCACCAAGATTACAGATAGTATTATGTTTATTTAGTACATCGCTTATATTATTTCCATTTACTATTAAGCCATGATTTTCTAAAAAATATACTTCATATATCTTTGGCTGCTCAGATATAAATTTATATAAATCTAGACCAGGCATTAACACTGGTACTATACAGTAATCGAATCCACCAAAAATATCTTCTATTATATTTATAGAATCTTTATTAGCTAATATTGGCATCAATGTATTTGGATGAGTGTGCACTACATATTTATTTAATAATATATGAAATCCGCTCTCCATAGAAGGAATTGTATTATTATTAACTGAATCACAAAGTATGTTAAAGTAATTATTGTCTGTTAATTCATTTGTAAATTCTATATAGTCTAAATAATATCTTGTATCTACACTGCTCCAACCTGTAAAATAGTCAACATCGCATAACTGTGTTCCACTAGACTTTATTAGCATTCTTCCACCAAATGGTTTTACACTTATATTACCGGCTGGGCCTTGAATGTAATCAACATTTGAACCCACTGATTTTGAAGTATAAACTAGGTCAGAAATATTATTGTAATATTTCAAAAAATCTTCTATAAGTTTTTCATATTTTTTTTCTAGGCTGGGATTTTTTTCTATTACTATTTCAACTTGAATTGTTTCAGAGTCATCACCTATATTTTTTATAGGAGTATTATTCTTAAATGATATTATTACATCTGAATTTTTCTTTTGGGATTCTATGTAGTGAGAATCTTTCTCTCTCAAATTCATAGATTCTATAACCTGTTTCTTTGATTTACCCCTATATTTTGTGTCTCTAATGATTTTCCAATGTTTTGTTAAAGATTCCTCAGTGTCTATGTATATCTTTAGGTCACATAAATCTACAGCATCATCTGTAAAATATGCATGTAGGCCTTCATTTATTATGAATGGTTTTGAAGATATATTTTTTGGTGGATCGAATTTTCCTGATTCATGGTTGTAGCTAGACCTATATATATTTTTCCATTTTTTTAGACATGAAATATGGAAATCTCCAAGCTCTAAATTATTTGCTTCTGGGTTAAAATGTGTAATATTTTTCCAAGAAACATCATCTCTTTCGAATTTATGTAAATCATCAGTACTCAATACAATTGAAGAACCATTACCAATACATTCTGAAAATATATTAGCTACAGTAGTCTTACCTACGCCTGATTTTCCTGATATTCCTATTATTACTGGTTCTACTATCATATTTTCCAAACTGTATTAGGGTTTCCTCCTTGTTGAGCCGCCATATTTGCATATACATTTCTTATTAGATTGAAATCCTTTCCTCCTCTAGCCTTAAGTAATAATTTAACATTTTCTTCTCCTACAATTTCATTAGCTACTTCTCTAGCAGAATATGGAGAATCCCAACAATAATCATATATATTGTTATATACTTTTGAACCAAATTTATCCATAACATCTGAACCAGCCAAATACCAGAAATCTTCTAATGCAAAATCATAATCATGTCTTTGTTTTCCTCCATCACTATATCTAGCTCCCCCATAAAAACAATTTTTATCTAATTCTTCAAGATTAAATCTTGTGTTATAGAATACGTCAAATCTAGTGAGAAGTACAAAATCATACTCAGTCCCTGTTTCTTTTTGATATTCTTTTTTTAGTTCAATACACTTAGAATTACTGTACCATCTACTGTGTGCTCTCCAAACTAATTTCTCTACGTGCTTCCAAAAATATTTTTCTCCCTCTTCAGGACTAGAATGAAGGACCTGACCATAATCATATTTACTGTGATATTTTACAGAAGGACCATATCTTCTATCTTTTGCTAGCTGGTCTAAATCAAAACTTTCACCGTATTTTTTGATGTCTGGATAAAACTCTATTTGTTTTTCTATTAAATGCTTTTTAGGGTTCCAAGTAGATAATATTTCATCCTTCATTTCTGTAGACCATGAGTGCGCAAATACGTCAACATCATAATGGTCGCATAAAACATTATCTAAAAAATATTTACCCATTGATGGATGTATAACACCTCCGCTATACTTAAAGTTTGGCCCAGACATTGAACCAACTAATCCAGATAAACATATAGCTACCTTCATAATTTTTCTCCATTTTTAATAGACAATAATCCTTGTTTTTCAAGTCTTTTAACAACATTTAATTCATTATCAAATCTGTGTATAACACCTGTTGAAAATGGATAGTGTTGATAATAGTGATTTGTCTGTTGTTCGTTTTTTCCATCATAGAAACTATACCCATAAATATTTATAGTTCTAAATAACATTGTACCAATCAAAATTGCAATGAATCCAGTAGAAGCTTCAATACATCCAGTTATTTCTTTTGAATATTTTTCTAAGTCTTCATGTATAAAATTAAGTTTATTTTTTCCATTCATATGCCTGTCTATTACAGAAAAAGACCTTTCTATTCCTCCTGGTACAGACCTAACTAAAAAATGTTCGCCTTTTAGTCTTGGAAACCAAGAAGCATTTGGAACAGGAGCATTTGTTTTGTCATGGTTTATACTTGAAAAAGTTTTACCAGATATAACTCTAAAATCTGTCCTACTCCCACACCAATCTTCGAATCCTTCTAGTCTAGCAGCATTAGAACGTATTATATAGTCATGGGAATCTATCTCTTCTCCATACTTATAGTTTAATATATTATCAGAACTTCCAACTATTGCACAACTCTTATTTTCAAAATCATAATCTAAATTATTTTTAGATGTAAAAAATTTTACTATATCTTCTAAATTAAAATCTCCTTTGTATGATTTTTCAAATGCGTCACTTACATCAGAATTAGAAATAAATAATTCTAGTTCTTTCACTGAGAATCTCCTTTTCTAACCCTATAACTGTCTGGGTCAAAGTGTTGAGTTGAGACCTCGAATATTTCTGAATTATCCTCCAACGCTACCAATTGATGGGGCTGGCCTCGTTCAATCGTAATACACGTACCTACCCCTATTACTGTAGAGTGTTCTTCTGCCTCTTCGGTATCAATCCATCTATACTCAAAGCTTCCTTTTCCTACATACCAAGATTCTTTTTTGATTACATGATAATGCATTGAAAACATATTTCCTTTTTTGTTAAATCTTAAAAGCTTTCCACAATATTCTTCATCATTATGAATCCAAATTTCTTGTCCCCAAGCTTTATCTACTATTTTTGGTTTTACTATCATAATATTTTTCTTATTAAATTTAATTCGTCCATCGTATCAATTTCAAAACTTTTAGAAAAAGGCATCTCTACCATTCCTATGCGTCCTGAATATCTTCGTTTACTCTTTATTAGGGCTTTCTTTGTAGTTATGAAAAATGCTCCATTGTCTACATATATCTTTTCTACGTCTTGTCTTCTAGGCCTATTATTCATATCCCATCCATATGCATTTCCGTCCTTATCAAATCTTGCAGACCATTTTTCTTCATAAACACTGACTATAGAATCATAATGTTCCATTTTAACTATTCCTTCATTTATGTATTTTGATTCTAATAATGGAGATGTTGGTTGGATGAAAACTAATTCATCAAACTTAACATTTTCAGCAAAATGTAAAAGAGCAGATTCACTAGATGCTGTATCTGTTGCTAACTCTTTTGGTCTCCATAAAATATTAGCACCATAGTGGTCAGCTATTTCAGCTATTTCTTCACAATCTGTACTAACCCAAGTCTCATCAACTTTAGAATCAATAGATGCACCTATAGTATAAGCTATAAGAGGTAATCCATTGACATCAATGATATTTTTTTTAGGTATACCCTTACTTCCTCCTCTTGCTAAAATTACAGAAACTACTTTATACATAATATAACTTTACTTTGTCCAGTATGGATTTGCTAATTTTTTTCTACAAGCAACTTCAACGTCAGTCATTGTTTTAACTCCATCTCCAATTGCCGATTCAATAACTCTAATATCTCTAACTAATTTAATTACTCCCATAGGTTCTATAGAAGCTGCCTGATCTGAACCATACATTGCTCTATCTAAAGTTATATGTCTTTCAATACTTGTTGCTCCTAACGCTACTGCTGCAAGTGAAACCTGTAGACCAGCCTCATGACCACTATATCCAACATCACAACCATGAGAATCCGATAAAACTTTAATCATTGATAAATTTGCTTCCTCATTTTTCATAGGATAAGAAGAATTACAGTGCATCAATTCAAATGGGCATCCAACAGAATTAAAAATATCAACTGCAAATTTAATTTCTTCTAGTGTGCTCATACCTGTAGATATGAAAGTATATTTTCCTTCTGCTGCTATTGCTCTTAACATTGGCTCAATAGTTAACATTGCTGAAGCTACTTTATTATATTTCAAATCATACTGCCTCAAGAAATTTTGACTTTCAATATCCCAAGCAGAAGCAAACCATTCTATGCCTTTACTTTTACAGTACGCATCAATTTGGTCATATTCTTTTTTTCCAAATTCTAATCCATTTTTTTGTTCTCTATTTGTTGTTCCAAATGGACTTTCTCTTGGGACATCTAATTCTTCTGGTGAATATACATGTTCTATAGTTCTTTTTTGAAATTTAACTGCATCACATCCTGATAATACCGCCGTATCTATCAATTTTTTAGCTAAATCTAAATCACCATTGTGGTTGATTCCAACCTCTGCTATTACAAATACTTTTTTCATTTTTATCTCCTTATTTAATTATTGTTTCTTTGTCTTTTAACGGCTTCAGAAAAAGCATAATTTTTATATTCTGGTTTATATACATCTTCCCATGAGAAAGATTTATATCCTGGATTAAAAAGATTATAGCAATTTGCCTCTGACATTTGATGGGCCGTTAAATACCAATCACTGGCTTCTCTTCTACGCTGCATGGATTCTACCATGTCTTCCCCTTTAACATACAACCTCTTTTTAGGGTGTTTTCTGTTGTGTACCAATAGAATATTTTTAATTACGTACTGTGGTATATCTCCAAGTATTCTATTAGTCATATGTTGAAATGCTGTATCTTCATGAACAAAGAATACAGATCTAGGTATATTTACTCCTGCCTTAATAACTTCTGATGATATTACTAATCCACAACCATTAAATTTGTGAGGTCTTGCCGTAACTACATCAATGTCTTCTATCTTGTTATTAAATTTGTCCATTTCTTCCTTATTCATGGTGTATTTTAGACTCCACCAGTTTTCACTGTCATCTGTTCCGTCTACAAATGGTTTGTCTGTAAACTCTGGGTGTTCTAATACTTTCCAGCTATCATCCCACATTTTACATGTTCCAAAAAATCCTAAATATTTTGGAGTTTTGTCTTTTACATTATTATGTAGGTAGTGTAATATACTAAAAGTTCTGTGAGGAATTAAGCTATCTGATTCTCCCCACATCAAAACATCTACTTCATCACAGTATTTTTCGTTAAATTTTCTTCTATAGTCTGCTATAGTTACCAAATCACTGCTCTGGGTTACGTTATCAAAACTTAGCAAATCATCTGTCAATACTGAATTTATTTTATCTAAACAGTATTTCATTTTTTCATCAGAAACCGGTTTTTCTAATTGTTCATTACTTGTTATATGAAAATCTACAATAACTTTTCCACCAAATCCAGCCTCATAGTCATGTATTGCATCTTTCAATGAAGCAACATATTCTTCAATTATTTCTGCCTCATACCATTGAACCAGACATCCTATTGCAATCTTTGTTGTCATAGCTTTATTCTCCTAATTCCTTTATATCCTGGATTTCTATCAGAAGACATCTCCCAATCTATTCCCAAATCCTTTAGAAAATAAAATATTCCCTTTGTAGAATTGGCAACTGAAGTTATTTCTCTGTGAGATGTTTGGGTAACTCCAAATTCAACAGTGTCTTCTCCTCCATAAAAATGTTCCTGAAACATTGATTTGTTTTCTTCTGTTTTATCTAAATCTCCAATGTCCCATCCTACAGTTACTATTTTTTTACAACCAGAATATACTGCTAGAGGAATGGCTAATTCATACATGCAGCCAGGTCCCCATGGCCTTGCGAAGGATTTTTGTATTAACATGGACTCAAAGTCTCCTGCCTCCGCTATTGTTTCTTCCATTCTACCATTATTTCTATATATTGGTATCATCATATCACATTTAATATTATTACCCATTATTGCATTAGGATGGTTTGGGTCAAATACCAACCAAGTTGTTATCGTCTTATTATTTTCAGAATAATCATATCTTTTGAAATTACAAAAATTCTGTATATGTACATCTACTGAATCTTCTAATACATCATAGGACTGTTTTATACAAAAGGTTAATTTATCAGATAAAAATTTCTTTAGATAACCATCCTTGTAAGTATTTATAGAAGGGCCTGCAGCTACTATATAGACTGTTTCACCTTCATATGCATTTTCAAACACCTTTAATCTATCCTGACTAGTGTCAAGCATCAACATCTTTTTTCTTAATTCAAAAGTTTTGTCTATCATAATAAGTTTTCTTTTTCTAGTTTTTGAAAACAATCTTTCCAACTAGTAAATTTTACAGCCTTATCATCAATATAGGCAACTGCATTTAGCTTATCAAATGTAATATCTTTAATATATTTTTTTAATCCATACTTATCCAACCATTCCCATATGAGTTCGATACCAGTCATATTGTTTACCAATGGCCTTTCTGGATTAGCTTTACAGGTATAGATAATTAAATCAAATTTTTCAGATAAACTTTTCAAGGCATCTTCTGTTCCTTCTATAGGTTCTCCATATATTGTGCCATCATGCCAGTGTTTTGTCATATTATGTATTACGTTATCAAAATCTACCATCAATACAGACTTTTCTCCTTTATTTACAAAATCTAAGAAGTCTGACCTTTTTCTTATTGCGTTTATTCTACTAGACATAGAATCCATGTCAGTTTTTATCATTGATATTTTTCTATCTAGCAATAGTTTTTCTAGTTCAATTGATAAGTTTACAAATTCACTAAAGTTTTCTATTAAATAATCATTTACCTTACAAATTACAAGTCTAGTTTCTATCTTATCTAATAATTTAGAAGAATACATCTTAGATATAAAATCGCGGCCATTTATATTTACGTTTCCTCCCATAACTGTCTGTAAATTATATTTCTTAGCTTCTTCAAAAACTTTGCTCGCTAAATCAAATATTTCGTCAGAGTTAGTCTCTTCTTTTGTTAAACCTAATGACTTAGCTAAATCGGACCTTCCTACAACTATTCCCTTTAAGAAATCTTTTCCAGAAGATATTATTGATTTACAGTTATTAACAGCGTTTTGAGTCTCTATATTAACATAGAAATTTACATTACAGTTAGAAGAGTATCTTTCTGAAACTGCACTAATAAATTTAGTTGTTGCAAAACCTGATTCAACCATTGGTGCAACTACATTATCTATATCCATTTCTTTACATAATCTTAAATCACTCTTTGCTTCACACCCACCTATCTTCAATGCTGTTTCTATCCCATATTTTGTTGCTATCTTAATAAGATAATAAAGGTCTGTAGACTTTACTCCCTCATCTTCAAATGAGGTCTTTAATCCTACAATATCATAATTGTCTACTAATTTTTTTAATGTTTTTTCTATCATGCGTTCTCCTCTAACCACCACTTTGCTTGTCCAACTTCATACTCATAATCTATATCAAGAGCTGCTGTTTGTTTTAATGGATATATATTTTTACCCATCCAAATCTGTGGTAATATTCCTTCGTTTATATTTTCTATACATCTAGGCCTTACTATTGAAACTCCCATATCTGCAAACCATACGTCTCCTTGATTATCTCTATTACAATTGAATTTATCTGGATTTCCTATGTGCTCAAATGGTACAAATGGTTCTAATAATCCATCACTATTTACCCTTCTAGCCCTTAATGGGTGAAACATGTTATATCTAGAAACGGTTACTGCTGAATCTAGGTCTTCGTTATTTCTAAGTATTTCTATACCTTTATCTATTGTTTTTGAAGTTATTCCAAAAGCATTACACATTAGGATAACCAAAAACTCTGGATTAAGATTCAATTCATTCTTAAAATAATTATAGTTATATACAAATACATCCTCTGCAACAGACTCATCTGTACATAATTCATCAGGCCTATCCAAGACTGTACAATTATTTTTTTCAGCTATATTTTTTATTTTTTCTGAGTCTGTTGATACATATATTGAATCGACATATTTAGATTTTTGTGCAGCATTTATAGGGTAATACATTAGTGGATTTCCAAGTACCTCTGCAGTATTTTTTCCTGGAAAACCTTTACTACCCTCTCTTCCTATAAGTAAAGCAATTATTTCTTTTTTCATACTATAATATAATAAATTTTGATGACATATTAAAATTTCTAACCAAGTTTTTCATAAAAATTATTCTGTTTTTCTTGTCTCTCAATATCTTTTGGGTGATGTAAACAATATTCTTCATTGTCTGGTAATTTTGCGTATTTATTATATCCCACAAGCTGTTCATGTACTGGTCTTGTCCACTTTATTCTATTAGGCTCATTTTTGTATATTCTAAGTTGTCTGTCTGGAAAGTTTACCCATCCATTCTTATCAACATTCCAACCCCATTTTGACACATGCTCTCTGGTTAAGCCTTTAACAGTGTTTATTCTAGATACCCAATATGCTTCTACCTCTGGATTATCCTCTAACATGCTTGCCAGTGATTGACATAAATATTCATCTGGATACTCATCAGCGTCAATTAAGAATACCCAATCACCTGTACACATTTTTGTTAGGTAGTTTTTTTGTTGTGCAAAATCTTTATTTAATGGATTAGAATACCACGTAAACTGTGGGTTATCTACAGATTTTGCTCTTAAGAATTCTTCAACATTTTTCGTGCCGTTTTCAGAGTCAAAAAGGACCACTATTTCGTCCTCATCTCTTTTTACCTTTATTAAAAAATTTAATAGTCTTTGTACTTCAAGCAACTCATTGCATACGGGTACCGCATAACTAATTTTCATAACCTATTCTCCAGTTTTATTTACCTATGTTTTTATCTTCCTCGGTAATTAGGAACTTTTCTTCGACTGCTTTACTAAATTTATAGTCCACTAAAAATGATGAACCAAATTCTTTAATATCAAAGGTTCTATAGCTACTTCCCCATTTTTGAGACATACCTCTTTTTAATTTTGAGTAATAAAATCTTTGAGAAGATTCTTTCATTTCTAGTTTTGGAATATCTAATTTTCTTTTCTTTTGAAAGGAAGGAATATATTTCAACCCAGTCAAGTCTGCTAACTCGTTTAGTCTTATGTATCCAAAAGCGTCTAGGGTTAGTGCATGAACCTTATTAAGATAAATAGGATTGAGAATTAAAAGCATATATTCTTTGGCTGAAGCGCGCTTATTATCGATTATAGGAGAATATCTAGCCTTAACAATCATTCCTTTTTCTACCTTTCTTATAGGTATTTGAACTTGACTCTGTATTCTTACCCTATGTTCATTTAGTCTACCCATTATCAGTGCTTCCAGCAGATTCTAGCTCTGCAACGTTTATATCTTTTGCTAGTCCTACCCTTTTACACACAGCTCTAAACTCATCTTTTCCATAGTATTCGGCTACATCAGTTGCTACTCTAGTTTGATAAAACTCTCCAGGATTACCTGGTACTGGATAATTCTTTTGCTCTTCTTCATCCATGGTAACTATAGGAGCATAACACCATTTCCAACTTTCAACCGTTCCATGTGGATAGATTACTCCAGTTGAAAACATAGCTGTTGTAGGGTACCAATATTGCCCTAATACATGGTCAGAAAATCTCAAATCTTTAATTAACTGACTAGTAGTTTTTTCAATTTCTTCTATTTTGTCGCTGTCTAATTTATATTCTGTACTGGTTGTAAAACCTGTATCCATACAAATTCTAGTTTCGATGCCATTATCAGCTGTTTCTACAACAACAGACCTTTTATCTGTAAATGGACTTATTTCTGTTAAATCTGTTTTCATATTCCTATCTTCTTTAGTTTTGGTAATTTTACCTCTGGGGCTTTACCTATATCAACCTTCTTTAACGAAGGTAATTTTATACTTACTTCTTCTATAATATATTTAGACAAAATCTCTTCAAAAACAACAGTCATATTATCTAAACTAAATTCTTCTCTTGAAAGTCTTGCCTGCTTTCTTCCTTCTGGAATAAACTTCTTATAGTTCTTAAATACTTCTTTAAGTACTTTACTAGCATATCCATAATTAACATAGAACCATTGGGCTCCTTCCATAATTACTTCTTTCCACTGGGCTGACTTGTGTACCGGCTTAACTTCACCTGGTAATAATATAGAATTCTTTAGAAAATCAATATGTCCAGACCAATTAGATGCAATAACAGGCTTACCAGTTACTGAAAATTCAAGTAAAGGCCTCCCAAATCCTTCGCCTTTTGTGAATGATACCATTGCCTTTATTTTAGAATGATTATATAATCCATTCATTTCTTCTGGAGTTAAATCTCCGTGCAATAAATAAATATTTGGGCAAGAATCTCCGTATTCAGAACGAATTCTGTCTATATTGTGTAGCATCATTTCTCTGTCTACTACACTAAAAGTTGCAGAACTAGTTTTCATAACAAGTGCAGGTCTTTTTGTTTTACCAGTATTCTTAAATGTTTCTAAAAAAGTTTTTATGGTCATACCTGTATCCTTTCTGTCATGACCTAAATCTCCATTTAACCAGTGGCCACAATATAAGTAGCAAAATTGTTCTGGTATACTATCTAATTGTTCCTTTATTGTTGATGGTATATCAGAAGTCTTCTTAAATATATCAGTATTCAATCCTTCAAATAGTACTTCAATAGGAGTAGTGCATCTAACCTCTCCAACCTTTTGTCTTGTTCTATTATCAAGCTTGTCAAAAACTGTGTTTTGAAATACATTCTTTGCGTGATTAGAAGGAACAATAACTAAGCTCATTCTGTTTATACCTTCGATCCAGTGACCAGAACAAACTGTTGTCTCAATTCCTGCCGTTATTCCAATATTATATTTTCCAATCGGCTGAAACTCATTTGGAACACTAAGTTGAACAAATAAATCTGGCTGTTGGTTAATTGATTGAGGCGCTACAAAATAATTCTCCAAATGTTTGTCTTCTTTAGGTATACCATTTCTAGGACAATCACCCCATCTTAAATCTATAATTTTTATGTTATATTTGTCATGCTCTATTAGTGATTTTACTAAATCTCTTGCATGGTCTCCGTATCCTGACCTTGAACTAACCGGTCCTTGAAAAACTAAACTTTTTTTCATTTATTATCTCCTATAACTATCCTATAATTATCCCAGCTGGGTATTCAGGTTTTTCTATTTTTGTATCTATAAGTGTAAATCTTTTTCTAGGCTTCCAAGTTTTTAACATGTTATTGACTTGAGAAACAAATCCTTCTCCCATTGCTTTTGCTGTCATTGCTATTTTAGGGTCAGTAACGTATTCTCTACCTAGTTTACCTCTTTCTTCTAAATCATCTGTGCCTAAATTAAAGGTTTCTACCATTCTATCTCTAATGTCTTGTATTTTTACTATAGAATCATAAATATAAGGTGTTGGAGGAGAACCTTGTAAGGTATGTACTGGCCATACTGGAAAAGCCCATTCTCCATGAGTTTTATATTTACCGTCAGAATTAGATGGCCATTCTGCTGAAAAATCTTCAACAGTTAAGTATTCTCCTTTTTCATTTTTGAATCCCATTTGGTCTTGTAATCCTCCAATACAACTTGCTATTACTGGAGTACCAGACATTAATGACTCACAAACACTTAATCCAAATCCCTCTGCTGTACTAGGCTGACAAGTGACATCTGCCATATTATACAAATAATTTAGTTCTGTAGTTGGAAATTTTGCGTCTGTAAATTTAACATTGCAATCAGGAGCTAGAGCCTTATGAACTGCAGGTAAATCTGTACCGTTAGGGTCAACTCTTTCACAATGTAATAATAAACATGTTTCAGCTGCAGCCTCTTTTCCTACTTTATCACAAAATAATTTGTATGCCATTATTAAATTAGAAACTCCCTTTCTTCTAATATTTCTACTATTGAAAAAGAATACAAACTCGGGGTCTAATTTCATTTTCTTTACCATTTTTTCTCTAAAGGTATAGTATTTAGCAAATTCTGCATGGTTTGTGTCTATCTTATAGAACTTATCGTGACCTACTCCGTGTGGTAAATATGTTAAGTCTACACCTTCTACTCTAGGCTTTCTTTGGCAAACGTGTTTATTTATATTATACGTTTGTTTTGAAATGGCCATCAATAAATCACAAGATTCATACGCATTTTCATTCCAATGTGGGAAAGGAAGGTCATCCCAAATGTTTAGATAAATCAAAGGCATGGTTTGTCTTATTTCATGTTCCATATTATATAACCAGCCCCAGAATCTTGGGTCTGTAAAGTGCATTACTATATCTATACCCTCTGCCTTTACTAATTGTCTTACCATATCGGGATTTCCATAGCCATCCGTTGGATATACTACAACGCTTGCGTCTTCAACCCCTGATTCTTTTGCCATATCTGCAGATACATCTAATCTTTTTCCTTGATCCGGGTGCTTTATAGCTCCTCCAATTTGTACCCAATCATATTCTTGTAAACTATTTAGAACTATTTCCCTACTCATAGTACCTACCCCAGAATGAAGTCTTAAATCATCTGATAATAGTAATATTTTTTTCTTTTTAGGTCTATTTAAGTCTATTTTTTTCAATTTTGGTAAATCCATATAACCTTTCTCCTAATCTAAAA